>ENA-ORXI01000328-ORXI01000328.1-sediment-metagenome-genome-assembly--contig:-NODE-328-length-38379-cov-5.777818_pt1 | contig 38379 bp, 34 predicted proteins | sample MGYA00237861_ERZ511468 | MGnify/ENA primary metagenome ERZ511468 (study PRJEB26299, sample SAMN06266213) | sediment metagenome | isolation source: Hudson Canyon methane seep mesocosm | place: USA:Hudson... | reverse complement strand
GGTGCTGATTTTATAATACAACAAAGTGAAAAAATTGCACTTCATTATAATATATCTGCATTTGTAATTGGGGCTACATTAGTTGCTCTTGGAACTTCTTTACCTGAAATGGCTGTATCAATGACAGCATCACTACATGGAAATGGCGATATTGCCGTTGCAAATGTTATTGGGAGCACAATATTTAATATTGCTCTGGTCTTGGGTACAGTATTTTTAATTGCAAAAAAGATAAGTCCAAAAAGAGATTTATTTGCAAAAGACTCAGCATGGGCACTGTTTCCTATTTTAGTTTTTATCCTAATGGGATTAGATGGAAAACTCAATGCAACTGATGGTGTTTTATTTATACTTTTAATGATTGCATATTTGGCTTTTTTAATTGGTTCAAATCAAATGGAAGAAATTGATGAAGAGTTGAAAAATGAAAAATTTGCGTGGGGGAAAACATCACTTTTACTTATTGTAGGTTTTATATTTACAATTGTAGGATCTCATTATGCAGTTGAAAGTGCTTCAAGTATAGCGCGTTTCTTTGGCGTGAGTGAATGGATTATTGGACTGTTTTTAATAGCATTTGGTACCAGTTTACCTGAGCTTACCATTTCTATAAAAGCAGCAATGAATAACAATGCTGATTTAGCAATTGGTAATATCATTGGATCAAATGTAGCAAACTTTACCATGGTACTTGGACTTAGTTCCATAGTAAATCCTTTAAATGTAGATTTATCTGCATACTTTTTTGATATAGCAGCAGCTTTTATACTTTCATTGATGTTGGTATTTATAACTGCGAATAAACTTTATAATAAAAGTGCCGGTATTGTATTAATGGTAGTATTAGCATTAGTAATTCAAAATGGCTTGTTATAACAAGCTATTTTGATATCATTTGCAATCAGAACAAACTCCAGTAAATACAACAGCTATTTCATTTAACTCAAATGAACTAAAACTTTCAGCCTCTTTTTCAAGAGAGGAAGTATCTACGTGTACATCTACAATTTTTTGACAATTTGAACATATAACATGAGCATGTTGTTCTTTTACCAATTCATAAACAGACTTTTCATTGGGTATTTTAACTTCACTTAAAAAAATTTTATCAAGCATTGCATGAATATTTTTATATATCGTTGCCAATGAAATTGTAGGAAATTTCTTTTGTAATAAAGCATATAAATCATCGATATTTAAATGGCCATGAGAATGTAACTCTTCTACTATTGCTAATCTTTGCGGTGTAACTTTTAATTTATACTCTTTTAATATAGTGGTATAATCCATAATAATTCTCCAATTTGGAACAAACAAACTATTCCAGTTAATCGAAGTATATAAAATAAAGATAAAATTTGATATTAACAGAATATATTATCAATGGAAAATAATTATCCTTTAAGTTTCTTTCAGTCATAATATTTTATGGAAAAAAATTATCCGTTGATAATTTTTATTAGTAATGAATATAATAATTAAAATTAAAAAGGAATCTAAAATGAGACAATACGAAACATACAAATGTAACAAATGTGGAAACGAAGTTGAAGTGCAAAATGTAGGTGGTGGAGAGTTACACTGTTGTGGGCAAGCAATGGAAATGACAACCCAAAACCTAACTTTGGTTAATCTAATGAAAGCCTTTGCAGGAGAATCACAAGCCAGAAATAAATATGAATATTTTGCAAAAGTTGCACAAAAAGAAGGATACAGAGATATTGCAGAGCATTTTCAAAGAGCTGCAAACAATGAAAAAGTACATGCCAAACTTGAACTTTCACTTCACAATCGAATGTTTAATGATTCAGATAACAATTTTGGAAATACAAATGAAAACTTACAATACGCAATTGATGGTGAATCATATGAAAATACAACGATGTATCCAGATTTTGCACAAATAGCCAAAGAAGAAGGATACAGTGAAGCTGCCCGATTGTTTACAGGCATTGGCAAAATAGAAATCGAACATGAAAATATGTTTAAAATGCTTTTAGAAAGACTGGAAAATGAGGCAGAATTTCTAAGTGAAAATGAAGAGGAAGAGTGGATTTGTGAAGTATGTGGACACGTTCACAGAGGGAAAAAACCTCCAAAAACTTGTCCTGTATGTAAACATCCACAAGAGTATCAATCAAGATTAAATTCTAAAAAATAATTCATACTTTTTAAAGTTGGTAGCGCACCTACCAACTTTTACTTTACAAGGATACAATTAAAACAGTTGCAATGAAAAATTGAATATAATCTTTTATGATTATAAAAATACTACAGTTGTCCTTTTTTTTACTTATATCTGCTTATGCACAGGACTTTAAAATAGCTTCTTATAATGTAGAAAATCTATTTGATTTAAATAATGATGGGACAGAATATAAAGAATACATTCCCAACGATAAATCAAACTGGAACAGACATACGTATACAATAAAACTTAAAAATATTTCACAAGTCATTAATGAATTGGACAGTGACATTTTAGCTTTGCAAGAAGTTGAATCAAAAAGAGCACTTACTGATTTACTGAAATTTACACCACAATATAAATATTCTTCATTTATTAAAAATAAAAAAAGTGCCATTGGACTCGCACTTATAAGTAAATACCCTATTATAAATACTAAAAGAATACAAATTAAAAGCAGTAACCCCTATGCTAGACCCATTCAAAAAAGTGATATCAAAATTAAAAATAAAAACATTACTGTTTATAATAATCATTGGCCTTCCAAGCGAGCTTCTGAAAATGCAAGAATTGAATATGCTTTATCATTACAAAAATATTTAAGCAAAAATCAGCCAAAAAATGATTATATCATTCTTGGAGATTTCAACTCAAATTATGATGAATTTCGAACATTTAAACAGAATAAAAAACTCAATAACACCTATGGAATTACAGGTATTAATCAAGTTTTAAATACAACTGTCAATAAAAAGTTTATTACAAAAAGCAATATATTAAAATTTAAAGACGTTGTACATTACAATCTTTGGCTGGAAAAAGATTATGCTAATAGATTTAGTTACAAATATAAAAACTCCAACAACACACCTGATAATATTTTAATTAATTCTACTTTATTTGATAATAAAAATATTTCCTACGTCAATAACAGTTTTAAAACATTTAAACCCAATTACTTATTCAAAAATAATTCCATACAACGGTGGGTTATAAAAGGTAAAGATAGATTACATAAAGGCTCAGGATATTCAGATCATTTACCCATATACGCACTCTTTTCTACAAAACAAAAGTTTAAACAATTGAAAGATAAGAAGAATAATATTCTTGACTTATCACAGCTTTATGACATAGAAAACCTAGCTAAGGCATCAAAAATATACAATGCTATTGTCATTTACAAAAACAGATCAAATGCAATAATAAAACAAAAAAACAACAGAGCGGTATATATTTATAAAGAAGCCGCCAATTTGGACTTGGGTAAAAGTTATGACTTAGAAATATCAAAAATAAAAACCTACAATGGATTAAAAGAAATTGCAAAAATCAACAAGTCTGTATATAAAAACGATTTTGCTGATTACAAAAATCTTTATCTTGATGCAAATAGAATTAATATTTTAAATTTTAAGTATCAAAATGAAATACTTACTCAGTTACAAGGTACTTATAAAAAAGGCTATTTGTATTATAAATACAATAATAAAAATGAAAAAATAAAACTTTATTCTAAAGATAAATCTCTTTTACCTAAAAATGGGCAAAAAGTTAATATAATGTCGGGACATTTAGGTTTTTACATGTCAAAACCACAAATCATAATATATAAAGAGAGTGATTATATTGTTAATTAAATCTATATTTACCAACAGCAGTGGTATATTATTTTCAAGAATCTTAGGATTTATAAGAGACTTACTCACAGCTTCTATTTTAGGAGCTAATATATATTCAGATATTTTCTTTGTAGCATTTAAAGTACCCAATCTATTTAGACGAATATTCGCTGAAGGTGCTTTCACACAAGCTTTTATTCCAGCCTACGCAAAATCAAAAAGAAAAATCAGATTTTCTTCAGTCATATTTTTACAATTTTTAGCTTTTATTGTTATACTTTCACTTCTAGTAACGGTCTTTGCCACACTGGTAACCAAAGCCATCGCCATAGGATTTGATGAAAAAACCGTGGATTTGGCCGCACCTCTGGTTGCTATTAATTTTTATTATCTACCTTTGATATTTGTGGTTACATTCATGGCTGCACTTTTACAATATAAAAATCATTTTGCAACCACTGCATTTAGTACAGCTTTATTAAACCTGTCCTTAATTGGTGCATTGTTATTATCAAAAAATATGGACAGTTATGAAATAACATTTTATTTAAGTTATGGGGTAATTATAGGTGGTGTTTTACAAGTCCTTGTACATGTAATGGCCATCAAAAACAAAAATCTTTTAAAGATATTTACTTTTAAAAAATCAAAAAAAAATCAAAACACTGAAAAGGAAAGTGAAGGGAAAAAATTTTATAAAAATTTCCTCAGTGCAACAATGGGTTCATCAACGGCACATTTATCTGCTTTTTTAGATACATGGTTGGCCTCTTTTTTAATTACTGGAAGTATTTCTTACTTGTATTATGCCAACAGAGTTTTTCAACTTCCACTGGCTCTTTTTGCCATTGCAACATCAGTCGCCCTATTTCCTATGATTGCAAAGGCAATTAAGAATAAAGATGAAAACAAAGCATTAAAACTTATGAAAAAATCTTTTTTGATTCTTTGTGGTGTTTTAGGACTGGCTACTCTTATTGGAATTGTATTTAATGAATTTATTATCACTTTATTATTTGAAAGAGGTGCTTTTACAAACAACGACACTTCTAATACAGCATTGATTTTAAGCATGTATTTAATAGGTCTTTTACCTTTTGGATTGGCAAAAATATTTTCACTTTGGTTATATGCAAATGAAAAACAATTTACAGCTGCAAAAATTTCGATGTATTCATTGGGAGGAAATATTGTATTTTCTCTGGCATTAATTGTTCCCTATGAAGCTGCTGGACTTGCATTTGCAAGTACTCTAAGTGGTTTTATTTTATTCATTCTTACCATTAAAGAATTTGGGTTTTCTAGGTTTAAGACTTTAATTCTTAAGGGATAAACTTTATCATTTAAATTAATTTAAAATACTTATTAATACATTATATATTTAGGCCTATACTTTCTTAAGATATTAGAAAATTGAATATTTTGGGAGTTTCCTATGTTAATTCGCTATTTAATTTTGCTTTTTATTTCAATTTCTTTTTTATATTCAAATCAATTAGAAACAAAAACCCAAGAAGTAAAAATTGGTGTTTATGAAAATTTAGGGGGAACTATCCCCATGAATTTGAAGTTTGTTGATGAATATGGGAATAAAAAAACCCTGAAAGAATTTATAAATAATAAGCCAACTATTTTAACACTCAACTACTACAGCTGTACAGCTTTGTGTTCACCGCTGTTATCTGGCGTTGCAGATGTCCTAGATAAGATGCAATTAAAACCCTATATCGATTATAATGTTTTAACCATTAGCATAGAACCTCTTGATACACCAGCATTAGCACTTGATAAGAAAAAAGCTCATTTAAATAATATCAAAATACCTTTTCCACCTCAAACATGGAGTTTTTTAACAGGAAATCAAAAAAATATAGATGCTATTTCTGATTCAATTGGGTTTAAATACCAAAAACGTATTAAAGATGGAGTGGTTGATTATTTACATCCAGGTGTAATTATTGTTGTATCTCCAAATGGAAAAATAGCCCGATATTTAAATGGTGTACGATTTTTATCATTTGATTTAAAACTTGCTGTCTTAGAAGCCAGCCAAGAGAGATCAGGCCCAACAATTGCAAACACCCTACTTTACTGTTTTGCATATGATGCCAAAAGTAAAACTTATGTTTTTCAAGCTGAAAAAGTAGTGGGAAGTTTTATGTTTGGAATAGTACTTATATTTTTTATATATTTAGTTCGAACAGGAAGAAAAACCAAGGAGAAAGATGATGGATAATTTAACCAAAAAAAGCTTTTATGATGAGACCCATACAGTTTTTGGACATCACGAAAGTAAATTATTACAATGGATTTTTACAATTGATCATAAAAGAATAGCTCTTTTATATTTAGTTGTTATGATGGCTTTTTTCATCATTGCAATTTTTGTAGCTTTATCCATGAGAATGGAACTGTTTGCTCCAGGGCAACAAATAATGGACCCAAATACGTATAACCAAGCTTTTACCTTACATGGTGTTATTATGATATTTCTATTTGTAATACCTGGCATCCCTGCAGTATTTGGTAACTTCTTACTGCCCCTGTTAATAGGTGCCAGAGATGTATCTTTCCCAAGGTTAAATTTACTGTCTTGGTGGTTATATATGTTTGGTGCACTTTTAGCTGTAATGTCACTGTTTGTAGGACAAGGTTTTGCAGATACTGGATGGACTTTTTATGCACCTTATAGTGTACAAACAGGTACCAATGTAATTTTTGCATTAACAGCAGCTTATATTCTTGGATTGGCTTCAATTCTAACTGGAATTAATTTTGTAGTAACTGTTCATAGATTAAGAGCACCGGGAATGGGTTTTTTCAAAATGCCTCTTTTTGTTTGGGGTCTGTATTCAACAGCTTGGATTCAAATTTTAGCAACTCCTGTTGTTGGGATTACATTGATTCTTGTTATCTTAGAGCGAACCTTAGGTATTGGTATTTTTGATCCATCCAAAGGTGGAGATCCAATTTTATATGAACATCTGTTTTGGATATATTCACATCCAGCAGTATACTTGATGATTTTGCCAGCTTTTGGAGTAGTATCTGAAATACTTCCTACCTTTTGTAGAAGAACAATTTTTGGATACAGATCAATTGCAATTTCCTCAGCAATGATTGCAATCATTGGTTATTTAGTTTGGGGACATCATCTATTAACCTCAGGTATGAGTGAATGGGCAAAAATCATATTTGCATTTTTGACCTTTTTTGTGGCCATTCCAACAGGGATTAAATTTTTTGACTGGGTTGCCACGATGTATAAAGCATCTATAATATTTGCTACACCAATGTTATGGGTAGTTGGAACAATAATTACTTTTGCAATTGGAGGTTTAACTGGATTAACTTTAGTAACAATAGGAGTTGATGTACATTTACATGATACTTATTTTGTCGTTGCTCATTTTCATTATACTATTTTTGGAGGGGTTGTGTTTATGCTGTTTGCAGCCATGCATTATTGGTTTCCAAAATTTACAGGCAGAATGTATTGTGAGCGCAGTGCGAAAAAAGCATTTTATGGAATTTTCATAGGTTTTAATACCTTATGGTTTCCTATGTTTTTAGCAGGTGCTTATGGAATGCCACGACGATATTTTGATTATTTACCTGAATTTGAAATATATCATAAAATTGCTGGAGTTGGTGCGGTTATAACCATTGCAAGTATTTTGTATATGTTATATATACTTATTAAAGCCATAAAAAATGGTGAGCCATGTGGAAATAACCCATGGAATTCAACAACCTTAGAGTGGCAAATAAGCTCGCCTCCTCCACTTGAAAATTTCAAAAATATTCCATATGTTGACTTTATGCCTTACGAATATGAAAAAGGTCAGCCAAAAAGGGATTTAACAAAAATCATTGAAGGAGGAAATCATGACTGAGACAACATCTCCTGAAATTATTTATGACAAAGAAGGCAATGCACATGAAATTGTCGATTTTAATGATGACTATACAGGTTCAAAACTTGGTTTTTGGTTGTTTTTATTTACAGAATTGATGCTTTTTGGTGCCATGTTTTTAGTGTTTAGTTTTTTCTTTTATCGGTTCAGTAATGATTTTGTAGTAGCTTCTGATAATTTGAATTTAGTTCTTGGAGGGATTAATACCATTGTTCTGCTCTTAAGTACATACTTTATGGGGATTTCACTTCTAAGTATAAGACAAAATAATATTGAAAAATCAAAAAAAATGATTTATATAACAATCATATTATCTATTATCTTTTTAACCATAAAATATTTTGAATGGATGGCAGAGATTCATCACGGTATTTATCCAGACTCCCAAGCATTAAATGCTTTATCCCACGGAGAAATACTTTTCTTTGGGCTTTATTTTACGATGACAGGATTTCATGGAATTCATATCATTGTGGGTATTGGTGTTATGTTATGGGCAGTAAAATTAATAAACAATAAAAAAATTACAGCGCAAAAATATGTTGTGTTAGAAAATATTGCTTTATATTGGGACATCGTACACTTAGTCTGGGTATTTTTGTTTCCTCTGTTTTATATGATTTCTTTTGGAGGTGCATCATGAGTACTGTAACACATGATATGACAGCAGAGATGTATTTAAAAATCTTTGTTGTCTTAATCATATTAACTGTAGTGACATTTTTACAACCCTATGTCATCCCAGGAACCATAAGCGATACAGTTGTAGCTCAACTTTTCATTGCAGTCATAAAAGCTACGTTAATTGGTAGTTATTATATGCATTTAAAATATGAAGCTCCATTGTTTAGGTATATCGTTTTAATGGCTTTAGTTGTGCTTGCAATATTTTTTATAATAACTGCATCAGATGCTATTTTTAGAAACGAATCATTTGATTTGTTCCAATAGGAGGATATTATGTTAGAAGGTATGGAAGGTGTATCAACCTTTGCAGCTGATGTTGATAGAGCATTTATGGTTGTAAACGTAATTTCTGTTTTTTTATTTGTTGTGACGATTGGATCGATGTTATATTTTGTATATAAATACAATACAAAAAAACATCCCCCTGAACTTGCCCAAAATATTGAACATTATACTCCAATTGAAATAGCATGGACAGTTATTCCAACTATTCTATTGGGAATTATATTTTATTATGGTTTAGAGAGTTTAAGAGTGCAAAGAACAATGCCCGTTGGAGATGAAACAATTCAGGTCAAAGTCAAAGCACAAAAATGGTCATGGAGTTTTGAATATGAAAATGGAAAAAAAAGCTCAAAACTCGTAGTTCCTATTAATAAAGACGTCAAATTAACTATGAATGCACCTCTTAATGATGTACTTCACAGTTTTTATGTACCTGCATTTAGAACAAAAGAAGATATCATACCAGGACAGACCACCTATCTTTGGTTTAATGCTACAAAAAAAGGTGAGTTTAATATTCTATGTGCAGAATATTGTGGTACGAGACACTCTTATATGCAGTCATTTGTTAAAGTTGTTGATGAAAAAGAGTATTTAAATTGGGTTAAACCAAAAGTTGCAAAAAGTACAAAACCAAAAGGGTTAGAGATTATAGAAAACAATGGTTGTTTGGCTTGTCATGCATTAGATGCAACCGTACGAGTGGGTCCAGGATTTAAAGATCTTTACAATACAAAAGTCAATGTCACAACTGATTCAATGAAAAAAGAATTATTAAGGGATGAAAACTACTTAAAAGATGCAATATTAAATCCAAATAAAGAGATAGTTGAGGGATTCTTTCCTAATGTTATGCCTGGATTTAAAGGCGTTTTAAACGATGATGATATCAATGAAATTATAAAATATTTAAAAGGTGATTTCAAAAAATCTGCAAAACCAAAATTGGATGCAGTTGAGATATTAAATAACAATGGTTGTTTAGGATGTCACAGTATGGATGGCTCAAAAATGGTTGGTCCTAGTTTTAAAGACATGTACAACAGAAAAGTTAAAATAGGAGTTAATGGGACTTTAAAAGAGATTATTTCAGATGATGAATATCTTAAAAAAGCCATTCTAAAACCAAACGATGAAATTGTTGATGGATATTATCCTGGTATCATGCCTTCATTTGAAAATGTCTTAAAAGATGAAGAAGTTGATGCAATTATCCAATATTTTAACCCAACTAAACAAGAAGTAGTTGAAGAGTCAAAAATAGACGGAAAAGATATTTTGAATAATAATGGATGTTTGGGTTGTCACAGTGTTGATGGTTCTAAAATTGTGGGACCAACCTTAAAAGGTATTTTCCAAAGAAAAGTAAAAATTAATGTAAATGGAAAAACAAATGAGGTAAACTCTGATGAAATGTATTTGAAAAAAGCACTTTTAAAACCAAATGAAGAAATAGTCGATGGATACTATCCAGGTATCATGCCTTCATTTGAAAATGTACTAAATGATGAAGAGATAGATGCTTTAATCAATTATATAAAAACAATAAAATAAGGCAGAAAAATGTTAAGTATAAAAGATTTCATGATATTAACAAAGTTTAATTTATCATTTGCAGTCACTCTTTCAGCTGTTTTTTCTTTTATACTTGTCAAACAAAGTATAACACTTGATTTACTGCTTCCTTTAGTTGCAGTATTACTTTTAGCGCTGGGAGTGAGTGCATTAAATCAATATCAAGAATATAAAGATGATGCAAAAATGCAACGTACTAAAAATCGTCCAATAGCATCACAGAAAATCACTCCCAAAGAGGGTTTACTCATTGCATTTTATTTAATCATTCTTTCCTACATAACCATATGGTTTTCTCTTGGTTTTCAAGGTCTGATTATTTTTACAGCTGTTGTTTTTTTATACAATATTGTTTATACCAAGACCAAAAAAACCAGTGTATACGCTGCAGTTTACGGAGCCATCCTTGGAGTAATACCGCCACTTATTGGTTGGTTAGCTGGGGGAGGAACTGCTTTGGATATTGAGTTTTTAGCTATTGCACTTTTTTATTTAGTTTGGCAAATACCCCATTTTTGGCTTTTGATATTAAAATATCATGAGCAATATGAAAGTGCAGGTTTTAAAACCGTAGCATCAACATTTGGAATAGACAGACTGGAGCGAATTACATTTATATGGTTATTACTGACAATAATTTGTGGTCTGTTTACCATTATGGTTTTTCCTATAAATTCAATGATCATTTTTGGCTTGATGTTATTGCTTGTTTTATATACTTTTAGCTCCGTTATGAGTCTTCGAAAAACACACAAATATATAAAAGTTTTTATGGCCATAAACCTTTATATAACCCTTCTTATGATTCTGCTTATTATCAATATTTTGATATGAAGCAATACTTAGATATAATCCTGTTTTTAGTAAATAATAATAGGATTTAAATGATAGAATTTTTTAAACAATACATACCTTATTACAAAGATTATATAGGCAAATTCTTTATTGCTTTTATAGGTATGTTATTGGTTGCAGGTGGTACAAGTGGATCTGCTTATGTAATAAAACCTTTAATGGATGAAATTTTCATCAATAAAGATGCTTCAATGTTACAAATAATTCCTTATATTGTTGTAGCTTTATATTTTGCAAAAGGTCTTGGACGTTATATTCAAGCCTATTATATCTCTTATATTGGACAAGATATAATTAGAAAAATAAGAGACAAATTATTGGATCATATCTTAGCTTTAGATATTGATTTTTTCCAAAAAAAACACTCAGGTGAATTAATAAGTAGAATTACAAATGATATTAACAGAATACAAGGAGCTGTTTCTAGTCAAATTGCAGAATTAATACGAGAAACCATAACAATTTTTGCTTTAATCGGTGTTGTTATTTATCAAAGTGCAGAATTGGCATTTTATGGTTTAGTTGTGCTTCCTTTGGCTATTCTTCCACTAACTGTTCTGGCAAAGAAAATGAAAAAGCTTTCGTTTAAATCACAAGAAAAAGTATCTGACATCACTGCACACTTAAGTGAAACCTTTAACAATATAGAAATAATAAAAGCAAACTCCACAGAAAAAATAGAAACTGAAGAATTTGCAAACCATAACAAAAAATTCTTTGAAATTAATATCAAGTCTGTTAAAACAAATGAGCTTGTATCACCTATTATGGAAACATTAGGTGCAGTTGCAGTTGCGGCTGTTATTATTATTGGAGGAAATCAGGTTATTGAAGATAAGTTGTCTGTGGGTGCATTCTTTTCATTTATGACAGCACTATTTATGCTTTATACACCTATTAAAAAAATATCAAGTTTATACAATAAAATGCAAGATGCTTTAGCAGCTAATGAACGAGTTAATGAGTTATTTCAAACACAAGCCCAAATTATTTCAGGTGAGCAAAAATTTCCAAAAGAAATTTCTACGATAGAATTTAAAGATGTAGTCCTTAAATACGGTGATTTAACAGCATTAAACTCAATTAATTTACAAGCTTCTTTAGGTGAAAAAATTGCCTTAGTGGGGGACAGTGGTGGAGGTAAAAGTTCACTGATAAACTTAATCATAAGATTTTATGATATCAGCAGTGGATCCGTTTTAGTTAATGATACAAATATAACAGATATTCAACTGCAAGATTTAAGAGATAATATTTCAGTTGTAACACAAAGAGTTTATATCTTTAACGATACCATTGCTTCAAATGTAGCATATGGACAAGAAATCAATGAAGAAAAAGTAATACACGCTTTAAAACAAGCACATGCTTATGATTTTGTAAATACCTTAGAAAATGGCATTAATACTAAACTTGATGAAGCAGGTACGAATTTAAGTGGAGGTCAAAGACAAAGAATTGCCATTGCCAGAGCTTTATATAAAAACCCTCAAATACTTATCCTTGATGAAGCAACATCTGCTTTGGATAATGAAAGTGAATCAGTTATAACTGAAGTTATTGATGAAGTAAGCAAAGATAAAATCACTTTTGTTATTGCTCACAGATTAAGTACCATTAAAAATGCTGATAAAATTGCGGTTTTTAAAGAGGGTAAAATTGTTGGATTAGGAACTGAAAAAGAACTTTTAACTTCATGTAAAGAGTATCAAAGACTACACAGTTTAGCAACTCTTTAGGATTAAAAATAGCTAATATTTTTAATCCACTCATCATTTTTTATGCAAATAGACAACCAAAATAACAGCTTTACTTATCTCTCAACAAGTATTCAAAGACTTTTGGATAAAATATTAAAATTTTTTAAAGGCGTAGATATTGTTAAACTATGAAACACTAAAGAAAATACTATTTAATTTTGAACCTGAAACGGCTCATCATTTTGCAGAATTAGCATTAAAAGCTTTACCAAATATTCCATTTGTAAATGACTATATGGTAAAGAGAAATTTTATTAATGACAAGAAATTAACACAAGAATTATTTGGACAAACTTTTGCTAATCCAGTTGGACTTGGTGCTGGTTTTGATAAAAATGCAACAATGATTAAAGCGATGCCTGCACTTGGATTTGGTTACACTGAAATTGGAACAATGACTCCAAGACCACAAGCTGGAAATCCAAAGCCTAGAATGTTCAGACACATTGAGGAAAGAACAATACAAAATGCCATGGGTTTTAACAATGAAGGGGCATATAAAGTTGTCAAAAACTTAAAAAAAGTTTATCCATTTTCAATTCCAGTGGGTGCTAATGTTGGTAAAAATAAAACAACACCACAAGAGCACACATTAAGTGATTATAAAATGCTGATAAACAAATTTAAAGATATCAGTGATTATTTAGTCATAAATATCTCAAGTCCAAATACACCAAATTTAAGAGACTTGCAAAATGAAGAGTTTATTACTGAATTATTTACAATGGCAAAAGAGTTAACTCCTAAACCAATATTACTAAAAATTGCTCCTGATATGGAAGCCAAGACAGCTATTGATTTATGTAAGACTGCTGTTAAAAGTGGAGCTGCAGGAATTATTGCTACTAATACGACTATTGATTATTCTTTAGTGGAAAATCCAAAAGACATTGGTGGATTAAGTGGTGCAGTGCTTGCAGACAAGTCATATGAATTATTTAAAGAAATAGCCAAAGAATTATATGGAAAAACAGTTTTAATCTCTGTGGGTGGAATTGCAGATGCAAAAGAAGCATACAGAAGACTAAAAGCTGGAGCATCATTGGTGCAATGTTTTTCTGCTATCGTTTTTGAAGGTCCTTCTATGGTTAAAAAAATCAATGAAGGACTCTTAGAATTGATGGAAAAAGATGGGTACAATCACATCAGTGAAGTCATTGGCGCAGATCTAAAAACAACGAATAAGGAATAATAAATAATGAATAATATAAGATACAAAAACTTAATCAAATTATTCATTATTCAATTTTCATTAATAATTATAATCTCAGGAGATTTAATGAGCAGTAGCTTACCAAAGTATTACACTAAAACTTTAGAAAATGGATTAAAAATAGTTGCAATTCCTATGCAAAATGGAACAAACGTTGTATCCACTGATATTTACTATAAAGTTGGAAGTAGAAATGAAGTCATGGGGAAAAGTGGTATGGCGCATATGCTAGAACACTTAAACTTCAAATCAACTAAGAATTTAAAAGCGGGTGAATTTGATGAAATTGTAAAAGGATTTGGTGGTGTTAATAATGCATCGACAAGTTTTGACTACACTCATTACTTTATAAAATCCAGTTCAAAAAATATGGACAAATCATTAGGCCTGTTTTCAGATCTTATGCAAAACTTGACATTAAAAGATGAAGAATTTCAACCAGAACGTGATGTGGTTGCTGAAGAGAGAAGATGGAGAACAGATAATAACCCAATGGGATATTTACAATTCAGACTTTTTAATAATACATACATCTATCATCCATATCATTGGACTCCAATTGGGTTTATGCAAGATATTAAAAACTGGACTATTAATGATATTAAAGACTTCCACAGTACGTATTATCAACCAAAAAATGCAATAATTATCGTTGCGGGAGATATTACAAAAGAAGAAGTTTTTGAAAGTTCTGAAAAATATTTTAAAGCAATAAAAAACAGTAAAGATATTCCACAAACGGTTCATATGGCTGAACCAAAACAAGATGGTGCCAAAAGAGTTAGTGTTAAAAAAGATTCACAAGTTCAAATGCTTGCAATCACATATCATATACCAAACTTTGAACACAAAGATCAAGTTGCATTAAGTGCATTGAGCGAACTTTTAAGCAGTGGTAAAAGTTCATTGTTAAATAAAGTATTGGTTGATGAAAAAAGAATGGTTAACTCAATATATGCTTACAACATGGAATTAAAAGACCCAGGTGTATATATACTTCTTGCAGTATGTAACCCAGGTGTAAAAGCCAAAGATGTTGAAAAAGAGATTTTAAAGATTATAAAACAGGTAAAAGAAGGTAAAATAAAACAAAAAGAGCTTGATAAAATAAAGATTAATACCAAAGCTGATTTTATCTTTTCACTGGAAAGTGCATCAAGTGTTTCATCACTTTATGGAAGCTATTTTGTTAGAGACAATGTTGAACCTCTTTTTAACTATGAAAAAAATATAGAAAAGTTAAAACTAGAAGACATTGTAGAAGTAACAAATAAATATTTAAATAAACAAAATTCAACGACAGTAATATTAACAAAGGAAAAATAATGAATAATTTAACAGGTGCAATGACGGCTTTAATTACTCCATTTAAAGATGGAAAACTAGACACTGTTTGTTATGAAAAATTAATCAAAAGACAAATTGAACAAGGAATTGATGTTGTGGTCCCTGTAGGAACTACAGGTGAGAGTGCAACACTAAGTCACGATGAACACAGAGAGTGTATTGAAATTGCAGTGGCTACTTGTAAAGGTACTAATACAAAAGTAATTGCTGGAGCTGGAAGTAACGCAACTCATGAAGCAATTGGTATTGCGCAACATGCACAAAAAGTGGGAGCACATGGTATTTTATCTGTAACTCCATACTATAACAAACCTTCACAAGAAGGGTTATATCAACACTATAAAGCCATTGCTCAAGCAATAGAAATTCCTGTTATGTTATACAATGTACCAGGAAGAACGGGTGTTGATTTAGAAGCAAATACAGCTATCAGACTTTACGATGATGTAGAAAATATTTATGCCATCAAAGAAGCAACGGGAAGTTTAGAGCGAGCAACTGCACTTCTTAGTCAAAGAAAAGATTTTAAAGTAATCAGTGGTGATGACTCAATTGATTTTGCAATGATGGTTAATGGGGGAAGTGGAATTATTTCAGTTACAGCGAATATTTTACCAAACTTAAAAAGTAAATTAGTTCACAGTGCACAAGAAGGTGATTTAGAAACTTCAAGAAGAATAAATGACGAACTGTATAATTTAAACCATTCACTGTTTGTTGAAGCAAATCCTATTCCAATTAAAGCTGCTATGTATATTGCAGGCTTAATTGATACATTAGAATATAGGTTACCATTGACTCCTCCAAGTGTTGAGACAATGAAATTATTAGAAAAAACACTAGAACAATACGAGGTAATTAAATAATGAAAAATAAAACTTTAGTAATAAGTGGTGCTACAAAAGGTATTGGAAGAGCTACAGCTTATAAATTTGCAAGTAAGGGTGCAAACATTGCATTTACATACAATTCAAATGAACAAATTGCAAATGATATGGTAATAGAATTAGAAGAAAAATATGGAATTAAAGCCAGATGTTATCCTTTTAATATTTTAGAACCAGAAACATATAAAGAGTTATTTTTAAAAATTGATGAAGACTTTGATACAGTTGATTATTTTGTTTCAAATGCAATGATTTATGGTCGAGCGGTTGTTGGTGGATATGGTAAATTTATGAAACTTAAACCACGAGGATTAAATAATATTTATACTGCAACGGTTAACGCATTTGTTTGTGGAGCACAACAAGCTGCAAAAAGAATGAAAAAACAAGGAAACGGTGGTGCTATTGTATCTTTAAGTAGTACAGGTAACCTTGTTTACATAGAAAACTATGCAGGACATGGTACAAATAAAGCTGCTGTTGAAGCAATGGTTAGATATGCAGCGAATGAACTGGGTGAATTTGGTATTAGAGTTAATGCAGTTAGCGGTGGTCCAATTGACACAGACGCACTTAAAGCATTTACAAACTACCAAGAAGTAAAAGATAAAACAGCAGAACTTTCACCACTTAATAGAATTGGTCAACCAACTGATTTAGCAAGTGCATGTTATTTCCTATGTACAAAAGAAGCTTCTTGGGTAACAGGTCATACACTAATTGTTGATGGTGGAACAACGTTTAGATAATGAGTAAGTCTTTAAATTTACCCAATGCTCTAGCACTGTTTAGAATAGCATTAGCACCCCTAATGTTATGGTTTTTAGTGGACAGAAATAACATTCTGTTCAGCTCATGGCATCCAAGCTGGCTTGATTATTTTGCAGGTTTGATTTTTGTAATAGCCTCTGTTACAGATTTTTTCGATGGTTTTATAGCAAGACAATGGGATCAAATGACAAAACTGGGTGCTGTATTAGATCCACTTGCGGATAAGATGCTTATGTTGGCTGGTTTCTTGGGATTAGTTGTCATAGATAGAGCTTCTGCATTTGCCGTTTTTCTTATTCTTTCTCGTGAATTTTTTATCACAGGATTAAGAGTTGTTGCTGTTGGCGAAGGTAAAAATGTCGCTTCCACAATGGCAGGAAAAGTAAAAACAGTTGTTCAAATGATTGCCATTGGTTTCTTGATTATGAATTGGCCATTTGCAACTGAGCTGCTTTGGTTTGCAGTCGTTTTAACATTATACTCTGGATATGAATATATCAGAGATTATTTTAATAATTAAATAGCGGAGTATTTTTTTGGGTATTATTAATTTTCTTATCGTTTTATCAATCTTAGTTTTTATACATGAACTGGGGCATTTTTTAGTTGCACGTTATTTAGGCGTTACTGTACATGTTTTTTCAATCGGTTTTGGAAAAAAGCTTTTCAGTAAACACTGGAAAGGTACAACTTGGCAATTTGCACTCATACCTTTAGGTGGGTATGTCAAAATGAAAGGCCAAGATGATTCAGATCCTTCTAAAATAGAAGATGGTCATGACAGCTACAACAACAAATCTCCCCTTCAGAGAATTGCAATATTATTAGCTGGACCTGGTGCAAACTTCTTATTAGCTGCATTTTTATATTTCTGTATTGCTATGATGGGAAGTAATGCACTTTCACCTACTATTGGTAAAATCATGGAAAATTCTCCTGCACAAAAAGCTGGTTTGATGGCTGGAGATGAGATCATAAGAATTAATCAAACAGATATTAAAACGTGGGGTGACTTAAGTTCTGTCATCAAAGGTTCACAATCTGCATTAAAATTCTACATAAAAAGAGACAGTAAATTATATTCTAAAGTAGTCAGTCCAAAACTGAGTGACTCTGAAAATATGTTCAGAGAAAAAATCAAAAAAAGAATGATTGGAATTGCTCCTGCACCAAAAGTCATTGTTGTTAATCATACATTTTTGGAGAGTTTTGGTTATGCCTATGATAAAACATTAGACTCAAGTAAAATGATATTCTTAGGTGTTAAAAAACTGTTACAAGGAATCATTCCTAGCAGTGAAGTGGGTGGAGTTATCACCATTGGAAAAGTAATATCAGATGCAAGTCAATCAAGTATTATTGCACTGTTTTCAATTATGGCTTTGATTTCAGTTAACCTTGGTGTTTTAAATTTACTCCCAATACCAGCACTTGATGGTGGACATATAATGTTCAATTTATATGAATTAATTACCAAACGAAAACCAAGTGATAAGGCATTTATTTATCTCACAGTTGCAGGATGGGTAATTTTAGGTTCCTTGATGATGTTGGGTTTATATAACGATATAGTTAGATTTTTAGGGTAAGGTAGATATAAATATGAATAAAGAACAAGCTGTTAACAATTTAGATACAGTCATTACAAATGTGGAAGCCGCACGACTAAGTTTAAGTGACCATCACATAGTTAAAATAGTTGCTATTAGTAAATACAATACGCAAGAAGATATCCAAACATTATACAATGCAGGTCAACGTGCTTTTGGTGAAAATAAAATACAAGACTTAAAAGAAAAATCAATCAACTTAGATGATACGCCAATTGAGTGGCATTTTGTTGGACGTCTTCAAAAAAACAAAATAAACAATTTAATTGACCTAAACCCTGCACTTATGCATTCATTAGATTCATTAGAATTAGCACAGGAACTGGATAAAAAATTAGAAGCAAAAAATAGAAAAATGAACTGTTTATTACAAATAAATTCTGCAAATGAAGACTCAAAAGCAGGTGTAAGTTCAGACAATGCAATTGATATTTATACTCAGATTTCTCAAAACTGTAAAAACATAAAACTTCAAGGTGTAATGTCAATTGGTGCACATTGTGATGATGAAGATAGAATCAAAGAGAGTTTTGATATTACAAAAGGAATTTTTGATTCTTTAAAAGATACTGGTGCGAAATTTTGTTCTATGGGAATGAGTAGTGACTATGAATTGGCCATTAAATGTGGATCAAACATGATTAGAGTGGGTTCTTCACTGTTTAAATAATATATGAAGATGACCTTTGAGAATTAGCTCGTGGTAAGACAATCTTAAAACATGCTCCCTTATAGTATTTTCCTTCATATTTAGTTTCAATATTATGAGCACTGATTGTTCCATAAAAACTTTGTTCAATAATATTTTTACTCATATGAAGCCCTATTCCTGTTCCTTGAGATTGATGTTTGGTTGTAAAATAAGGGTCAAATATTTTTTCAAGAATTTCATCATTAATTCCTAATCCAACATCAATAATGCTAATCACATTTTTATTATCTATTAATGCTATATTGATAAACACTTTTTTATCTTTAATATTATTGCTTATAAATGCATCTTTTGCATTGTTTAATATGTTTAGAAACACTTGTGCTAAAGCATTAGGCATACCTATGGTTTTAAATTCTGAGGATGGTTTTTCATAAATTATTTTAATGCTATTTTGAATATAAACAGACTTAATTATGTTTTTTGTTTTATCAATAATATCACAAATATTAAATTCTTCTTTCTCTTCATTGATTTTTAAAAAACCTCTAAAATCATCTATGGTTTGAGATAAAAAGTTGGTATATTCAATAATATGGTCAAATGATTCTATGATCTCTTCTTCTTTTGCAATATCTAATTCCAGTTGTAATTGCATGCTTGTTGCAGTGGTACTAATTGCAGATAAAGGTTGTCTCCACTGATGCGCGATATTTGCAATCATTTCGCCCATTGAGGCTGATCTTGATTGATTAAAAATCTTTTCATCTTTGTTTCTATTTTGTTCAACTTCTTTAAGAATTTTACTTTCTAAATTATCATTTAACTCTCGTAGTTCTCCTAAAGATATTTCCAATGTTCGCTCTATTCGATAAACGTTACTGTCCATTTCATTATAAGCTGCTTCAACAAAAGAGAGAAATTTCTTTAAATTATCGACACTTATATTATTAAGATTGGACATTTTTGCTTTTTTTAACTGTCGATTTAAAAGCTTATTTTTAATCATAAATTAGGATTCCCACATAAGTGTTAATGTCATTGTTTGATTGTGTAAATCACAAGCGCCTGAAGTCAATGGAGATATTTCACCATATGAATAATATCCCACTTGCAATACATTATCATTTAAATTATCTAACACTGCTTCAATTTCATCTTCTGTGCGCTGACCCAATACCAATTTTCGCCCCACACAACTTATTGCAATATTTATTGCATCTTCATTTTTATGTTGTTTTAAAGAAGCGCTAAGCGAGGCTTGACTTGCACCATTAACCAACTGTTCAAAACTGGCTTTCATAAACATCACTTCACTACCATTTGGAATATCACCTGCAAAGGTAATGGACTGATTTTCTTCATCAATAGCTAATATGGTTCGAACCTTTGGTTCAGCATCATCTTCTTCTTTAATCATCAAAGGATATAAAAGTCCAGATGATGGTAAATCCTTTGCACTTTCACCCAAATATGTTTTATACACTTCAAGAGCTGGATTATGATCTAACTTATATAAAACATTTGCATTTGATTGCGTAACCATTCTGTTAATTCCAAAATTACTCCAACCACCTTGACTGCCATGAGCAATATTCAAATCACTGCCATAAAATCCAATTGCTGTTACAAAATTTGAAACTGGTTTATCATCAACCAAAACCCACGTTGTTTCAAAACGTGCATCATCTCCTGCTAAGCCACCTGTAACAATAATATCTTTACAATTCAAATTGGCATTAATACCTTTTGTGAGTTGTGAACCATTCACATTTAAACCATCAGACAATACAAAAATACCTTTTAAATCATCTGTGCAAAGTTTTTGTGAAATCGCTAATCCAACATCAAAGGATTCACTGGCACTGTTTAACTGTGATGCCTCAAATTGAATTGTTGATTTTTCAAATTGAATCACAGCAATAGTTAATGATTCTTCATATAATTCATCTTGATATATTTCACCTGCAGTTGAACATCCAACAATAATAGAATCATTAAATGTTTCAGATACATCTTTAAAAGCATTTCTAATAAGTGAAAAATCTGAACTACCAAAACATATTACAAGGGTATTTTGCGAATTTAAACTGCTGTCGAGTTTTTCATTCCAAGCACCATTTTCACATAAATATGTTTTTCTAATCATGATTTTTCCTTTTACAAAATATATAGTAAAAGTTTATCAAAATTAACATTTAATAGCCATATAATATACTTACATTTATTATTAATTGTCTAACAAATGTAATTTATATTATTTTTGACCAACCATCATTTCTAGTACAAATTGAATTAACTGCTTTTCTTCTATAACTATCTCTGATTGAATTGTTAATCCAGTAAATAGAGGAAATACTCCACTTTTACTTTCAAGATAATTTTTATCTAACAATACTACAGCATCAAATACAAACTCTTGTTTTTGCTCATCAATAACTCGTGAGTTAGGTGAAATATACTCAATATGTCCATCTCCTATTCCATATTGTTGATAAGGGTAACCATCATATTTTAGTTTGACTTTCATTCCTTTAGCAACTCGACCAATTCCTGTGTTTGGGATTTCTAATTTTGCAACTAAAGGTTGGTCTTTAGGAATAATTTCAAAAAGAACATCACCTGCTTGTATATAATCCGTTTCATGTTTCACCATTGTTTTACTGATTATTCCATTAATGGGTGAGATAATAACATCATAGTCAACAGCATCATTTGTGCTATTTTTGTTATTATTTAATTTTAAGGCTAACATTTTAAGTTCTCTTTGTGAGATTTCAATCTTTGATATTATTTGTTCAACTTCTAATTTTGTAGTTACTATTTTAGTCTCTAACTGTTCTTCTTCTTGTAGTGTTTCTAGTTTAAATGCTTCAATATCAAGCTGCGTTTCTTTGAGCGTATTTTCTGCTTTTTCAAGTCCATCTTCTTCTTTTAAAAGTTCCAACTTTGATATGAGTTCATTATCAAACATATTTTTTCGAATTGAATACTGCTCTTTAATTCTTTTGAGAGAACTTTTAGAGACCAGTAATTTATTTTTTTTGATTGTAAATTTTTCTTTTGCAATTTTAATACTTGATTGTAATTCATTTTGATTTGTTTTTAGCTGCTCTTTTTTTACTTTTAATTCTATATTTTTAAGTTTCACTTCTTCTTTATTTTTTTGAATTTCAGTAGTAATGTCTGCCATATCATTTGTATTAAGCTTGAGTAACGTATCACCTTTTTTTATTTCTTGTCCCTCTTTTACATATAGATTCACGACCATTCCAGATTTATCTGAAAACACCTCTTTGGCATGACCCTTTGGCACTAAAATACCTTTGGCACTAATGACCACATCAGTCGTACCTAAAATAGACCAAACCACTGCAGCAATAATTATTGAGAAAATTATATATAAAGCACCATTAACTGCACTTGATGGCAGTTCATCCATATAATCTGAAGCACTTAATGATGCAAATTTATCATCATCTTGATTTAATTTTTTTTCCATTTTATTACCTTTACGAAAGTGATAAAGATTTACTGTTAAGGTAGAAATAAATACCTTGTTTTTCAATTAATTCATCATGTGTTCCCATTTCTGCCACATACCCTTTATCCATAACTATTATAATGTCAGCATCTCTTACGGTGCTTAATCTATGCGCAATAATAAAAGTCGTTCTGCCTTGTGTAATTTGTTCTAAATTTTCTTGTATTGCTTGTTCACTTTCATTATCTAAAGCACTGGTTGCTTCATCAAAAACTAAAATTCGTGGGTTCATTAATAGAGCCCTGGCAATAGAGAGTCTTTGTTTTTGACCACCGGAGAGACTATTTCCTCTCTCACCTATTTCAGTATTGTAGCCATTTGGCAATTCTTTTATAAAATCATGAGCAGCAGCAAGTGTTGCAGCTTCAATTATTTCAGAGAAAGTTGCATCAGGTTTTCCCAGTGATATATTCTCTCGAACAGTACCTTTAAACAAAAATGTATCTTGCAACACTGTACCAATTTGAGAACGAAGTGAAGCCAAACTTACATGTTGGATATTGTACCCATCAATGGTAATAGTTCCAGCGCTAGCATCATAAAATCTAAGCAGCAAATTCATAACAGAACTTTTTCCACCACCACTTCTTCCCACAATGGCGACTTTTTGTCCTGCTTGAACCTCAAAACTGACATTTTTTAATACATATCCACTTGCTCTGTTATAGGCAAAAGAGACTTGATCAAATTTGATTGTACCTTCAACCTCAGGCAAATGAAGCATTGATTCACTGGTTAAATTTTCTTCAGGAGGAATATCATAAACATCATTAAGTCTTTCAATGGATACAATCGTTTCTTGTATCTCGCTCCAAATACCAAGAATCTTTTGAATGGGTCCCATTATCATCATGATTAAAATATTAAATGCCATGACTTGCCCTACACTCATTTCACCTTCAATAACCAAGTGACTCCCATAAAAAAGTAATATGATGATTGCAAACATTTTTAATGACTGTCCAACTGCACCTGAAACTCCATTTATCATTGCCGTTTGAGTACGTAGTTTCAGCGACTTTGTAAATATTTCTTCCCATTTCCAACGAGATTGAATATCTGCATTCATTACTTTAATGGTTTGAGCGCCTGATATTGATTCAACTAAAAGTGCATCAGATTGTGCACTCATTGTAAAACTTTTTTTACTTATATTTCTGAGTTTACTGGTAAAAATCAAAGTAATAAGACTCACTGAAACCATAAAAAGTATCATGACAACAGCCAGTTTTATGTGAAAGGTAAACATTGCAATAACATAAATTATCACTGTTAAAATATCTACAAACATCGTCACACTTTGTCCTGAAATCATAGCTTGCACACGTGAATTTTCATTAAACCTTGATAATATATCACCCGATTGTCTGTCTTGAAAAAACTTTATAGACATGCCCATAATATGTTTAAAAAATTGTCCTAAAATTTCCATTTGGACTTTATTGCTTAAATAGGTAGTCAGATACGTTTTAAGCATCACTGAAATCCCTAAAAAAAGACCCACAATAAGCATTGCCGAAAGCATTGTTGTCAATAAAGCTTCATTTTGATGTACTAAAATATTATCAACAGCAACTCGAATAAAAATTATGGGTGCTAAACCAAATAGACTGATAAGAAATGATAAAAGAAAAATTTCTACCATAACTTTTTTATAAGGGGATAATATAGAAATAAATCTATTGGCAGAAACTTTTGTATCTTCAACACCTTCAAGTTTTAAAGATGGCTCTAAGATTAAGATATATCCTTCATAAACTTTTTCAAATTCTTTAACACTAATGCTGAATAATCCTTTGGATGGATCAGCAAATCGGATGCTGTTTTTTGTAGCTTCATAAATAACAAAATATTTTCCCGATTTCATTAATGCAATGGCGGGAAATTTAACTCTTGATAATTCATTTGCTTCCATTTGAATGGGTTTTGTGTTAAATCCAATTTGTTCTGTAGCATAAGCAATATGTGTAATGTTTTGAATATCTTGAGTGATACTTGCGATGTCTCTTATTTTTGAAAGCCCCAAGTGTTTTCCATAATACTTTGAAACCATTGCAATACAAGCACTAATAGTGTCTTTATTATCGAAACTCTCAATAAAAGGATACTCTTTTTTAATTTTTTGCCAAAAACTTCTTTGGGGTTTTGCATCCCAAGGAGCACTGTGTGCAAAGACTTCATCATCTACTTTGTGTTCATCAAAATCTCGTTTTGATTCATCTTTTGAAAAAATTCGTTTAGTAGTTTGACCGGATAGATTATACATTTCAATAACATTATTAATCTTTTCAGCCAATAATCGATTATTTTGAATCATCTTTTTAAATTGCAATTTAGAAAGAGAGACTAACTTTAACTCTGTAGTAGCTTTAATACTGGCAGACCTAGGAGAATCATTTATGACAGCCAACTCGCCAAAAAAATCACCCTTATCTAAAGCTAAAATGGATTTTCCATCTCTTTGAATTTCACATTGTCCTTGAACGATAACATAAAATTTATCGGGAGCATCTCCTTGTTTAAAAACATATTCATCTTTTTTATACACTTTTTCATAGTTGAGATTCTTTAACCATGTGGCAATCTCTTTTGGACTAAGTTCCCCAAAAATACTAAATTTTCGTAAGAAATTATATACGGCTCTATTAAATAAAAAATTATGTACATACCTTTGAATATCACTGTTTTGTTCAATAATATCGGTAAAGTCCTTCTTATCTAACTCCAGCAAAGTCATGCTCGAATCAGCTTTAACCGTACTTGATATCAATTCATCTTTTAATAATGACCTCTCACCAAAAAATTCACCTTGTTTTAAATAAGCAAGAACAATTTCTTCATCATTTTTCACTTCAATTACTTTAGCTTTTCCACTAAAGACTATATAAAACTTTTCTCCTTTAGAACCTTGCTTTATAATTAAATTGCCATTATTGTAATTTACAATATTAAATTTTTTAATTAAATCATCAAGGGTTTCATCTTCTAAAAAAGAAAACAGATGTAAAGAGGAGATAATTTTTTTTATATCTTGCTTATCCATTACTGTCCTTTATAACAATTGTAACAAAAGAAGGCAGTTTGCCAATAACCTTATCCAAGTTGATTTTGCTTATTTTATAATTTATAAATGATAATTTAAAATCAAGTTGTGCATTGATAAATTTTTGCTGTTTCGTTAAATAATCTGTTATTTTAATGAGATTATTTTCCAGTTTTTTTCCTTCGACTTTCATGAGTTCTATTTGTTGGTTGTATCTGAGTTGATTTCGTTGAATTAATTTTTTATTGACCTCTAAATCTTGAATGGCTAACTTAAGCTCTTTTTTTATTTTAAGTCTGATTTGTTCTTTTTCTAAAAGTGTTTTTTTTATTTTTATACTGTTTTGCATCAGTTCACTCTTAGATTTTGTTTGATAAATGGGCATAGAAAAATCAACACCTATTTCAACTTCATTATGATTAAATTCATTACCAATGATTCCATTATCACCCACTGATCTTGTTTTTTTCCCATATTTTAAAGACAGATCCAAGGAAGGAAGAGTATTGTTTTTAAAATAAATATTTTTTAACTTGAACTTTTTAAGTTCATTCTCATTTTTTAAATATTCAAATCTATTTTGTAATGCTACGTTCATTAAGTTTTTATAATTGATGACTTCAAACTCAACATTGGTATTATAAATAATTTTAAGTTCCTTTTCTAATTCATCTGATAATTGTAATTTATTTGATAAACTTAAATACTCTTGGCTTTCCTTATTTTGTGCATTAATAAGTGCTATTTCTTTTTCATAAACATCACCTTCAAGCTCGAGTAAATTTGCTTTTGGAAAACCTCCAAGTTTTGCTTCTAGTTGTTTTTTAGAGAGTAGTTTTTGCGATAATTCATGAGACTTCTCCCTAATTTGTCTGGTTTCAATTGTTTTTACATACTTAAAAAAGAGATTTTGAATTTCATTTATTTCAGTTAAATACTTATTAGTTATTTCTGCTTCTTTGGTTTTTTTATCAATGAGTTGCGTATTGATATCAATGGAGTTTATTTCATCTCCATAACCTTTTAAAAGAGGTTGTTCTATTTTAATAAAAACTTGATTAATCTGATTATCTGATGTGGTATCAAACGTATAATTATAAAGTTCATGTTTCGTTCCTAACGTTAACGTTGTTCCAGGATTATATTTTTGGGAAACCTCTAATGAAGATGTTGATGTATGTAAAGAGTCATCATATGAGTTATCATCATTGTAAGTATAATTAGCATTAAGTGTTGGTTCATATATTGTTTTTTCTTTTATCACCTCTAAACTTGTATCTTCTAATTCAATTTTTGAAATTGCAATTGATTGACTTTTTTGAAGCATTAAATAAATTGCAGATTGGATATCTAACTTTGAAATGTTTTGATTTTGTGCATGGGCAAAGAGTGAAATAAAGAATAAAACAATTAAAAAAAACCTTATCATGTATATTCCTTTTATGATTTATAAAGCTTACAATTATTATAAGAAAAAATTGTGGCAAAAAAGTGGTATTAAAAATTTAAAAACTTATTAAATTTTATAAAAAATACCACTTTTTTGCCACTTTATTTTTATACAATTTTTTGAAACTTAATTTTAAACGAGTAATATTTCAGTTGTGAAATTTGAAAATTAATTGGATAATTTTTTTATCATCTAGTTGGTTTTGTTAAGTGTTTATTTAAACAAAATCAAATAAAATTTTATTATACAACTTAATTTAAGATAAGTTTTTTAATTCCTATTGCTATTCAATAAGGAGGCTATTTTGAATTTTTATCTCGCATTCCTCTGAATTATATATTTAAATTTATACGTATAGGTGATTAATTTATTAATTAATTTATATAAATGTTTAAATATATAAGGAACAATTATGCAAATGAACGAATACAACCAAAATGAATCAATTGGTGAACCCTCCAAAAATGAAGAAAATGAACTTCTAGATGAAGAAGAAAATAATGCCTATTATATGATGGATGATATGGATGATCAAGTAGATGATTTGCCACCCATTGTTGGTGGAGATATGCCATCAGCAGATGAACCTCCGCTTGTTGACGACGAGTTAGATGATTTACCTCCACCTCCACCTCCTGATGATGTACATCCAGATTCTGAACCTGTCAATGAAGAGCCTGTCAATGAATTTTCAGAACCACCTCTGGGTGATGATGAACCACCCGCAGATTGGGGTGATGGAGAAATAGGTGTTGACACAGAGGCTCCTTTAGATGATGGGCAAACACCTCCTCCAAATCCAGATGGATATGTCAATGAATTTATAGAACCTTTATATGATGGAACAAATGGAACATTGGAAGTAAATGAAGATGGAACTGCCAATTGGACATTACCTGAAGGAACCGTCGTTGATGTAGAAAACAATCAATTTACTGTATCTGAAGATGTAGTGGGTGATTGGGGTGGACAAATTCCACCAGAAGCTACAGATAATGGAGATGGTAGCTATACAATAAACAGTTGGCCAATTGATGAAATGAGCGTAAATGCAGATGGATCTGTTACACTTAATGTTGACATGGAAGGTGGAACTGCACCATTAGATGATGCAACACACTCAGATCATCAAGAAGAATCTCAAACATATACAGATGAATGGGGTAATACAACAACCTCATTCCCAGATGGTAGTGGAACAACAACTTCTGTTTGGACAGATGCCAATGGAGATGAATATTCAAGTACATCATCTTGGGACGCTGAAGGTAACAGCTCATGGACTGATTCCAGTGGAAGTTACGGAGAATACCATGCCGATGGCAGTGGAACTAGCCACAGTGTATATACAGACTATGAAGGAAACGAAGTTGTTTCTGATTCATCTTGGGATGCTGAAGGTAATGGTTCATACTCTGATTCTGAAGGAAACAGTGGAGAATATAACTCTAATCCTGAAACAGGAGAATACTCTGGTTCATACACTAGTTCTGATGGCAGTTCAGGTTCATACAGCTCTGATGCTGATGGAAACAATACCAGTTCATACACAGACTCACAAGGAAACACAACAACTTATGAATACAGTGCGGATGGAACAAGTACAACAACCTATCCTGATGGCAGCGTAGAATCATGGGATTCTGAAGGTAATTATGCTTACACTGAAGCTGGTGGCGAAGACGTACCTGTTGATGATATGTATAATGGCGAAGTTGTCAATGACGATGGATCTATTGATAACTTTGAAGATGATGGTTCAAGTTCACATACGGAGTCTGAAGGAACAGTTTATGAATACCAATCAGATGGAAGTAGTTCAACTACATATCCAGATGGATCAACTGAATCATATGGAGCTGATGGAAGTTATAACTATGAAAGTGGAGATGGAAGTAATAGCTACGGATATGACGAAGCTGGAAACGGATACTCCACGAATTCATACACAGATGAAAATGGTGTAGAAACAAGTTATACTAGTACTTGGGACTCTGAAGGTAATGGAACATACTCTGACTCCAATGGAAGTACGGGTGAATACCATGCAGATGGCAGTGGCTTCTATAATAACGCGGATGGAAGTCATGGAGAATTCACTCACGATGATGAAACAGGACAAAGCACATCAAGCTACACGGACATAGATGGAAATACTACAACATATGTCAGTGAAGAAGATGGCAGTTATTTAATAACTTATCCTGATGGAACAACGGAGTCAAGTAATGTTTAATTTAGATAATAAATTACAACCAATTCAACAAGGAGAAATTAATGGAAAATAAAAGAGCGTACGCGCAAGCAAAAGCGAATGAAGTTGGTGCAAGAGTTAACAATATGAAAAGCAGTGCTGATCAAAAAAAAGCAACTGTTGAAGCACGAACAAATCATGGTTCTGGATTAACTGGAAGAGCAGAAGCCCTATCTAAAAAACCACAACCGCGAAGAAAATAATAGAATATTCTCCTCGAATTTATTTCGGGGAGACATTCTTATATTATATATAGCTACAATATAACCTTCCATAGCTCATTAATAAGATATTGCAGATAGTAATATTCTATAAATAAAACCAAAAAACAGACTATACTTTTATTATTAAAACACAAATTTAAAAGTTAGGTATAAAATGAAAAGTATAAATAACTTAAGGATTATTAAAAAATAAAAGAAATGCTATTTATGATACAATTATATTAGAACCTAAATTTGCAGGAGTAGGAATTAATTTAAAAAAAATCATTAGTAATTATCTGAAATAAAGTTGTTTTAGTAAAGTATATCTTTTGGAAGGTCAAGGAAAGAACAAAGTTTATCGTAGGATTTGGCTTGAAGCCAATGAGTAGATAAACTTTATTCTTGACACAGAGATTAGCAAATAGATGCTATGCTAAAGCAGCTTTAAATTTACGCATTTCATCTTCGATACTGTCCTGTCTCATAAAGTGCTCACCAATTAAAAACGCATCCGCACCAATAGCACTCAACCTTTTAATCGTCTCAACATTACTCACACCTGATTCAGCCACAATAATTTTCCCATTTGGAATCATTGGAATTAATTTATCGCACAGTTCCATATCCATTTCAAATGTATCGAGATTTCTATGGTTAATACCAATGATATGCGCACCACATTTCATTGCTTTGGTTAAGTCTTCTTTATCATGGATTTCAACCAATACTTCTAATCCAACATGAAGGGCATATTCGTACAACTCTTTTAAGTCTTTTGTACTTAACGCTTTTGCAATAAGTAAAATAAAATCTGCTCCATAAACTAAAGCTTCAACTATTTGATATTTATCAACTATAAAATCTTTTCTTAAAAGTGGCGTTGGAACGTATCTTCTTATTTGTGTTAGGTATTCTAAGTTACCTTGAAAATAGTGAGGTTCTGTTAATACTGAAATTGCATTAGCTCCACTGTTACTGTAACTTTGAGCAATGACTAAAGGATCAAAATCTTCTTTTATGATACCTTTACTTGGACTGGCTTTTTTAACTTCAGCTATTATTCGGATGGGTTCTTCTTTTGTAGAAGTTAAAAATGGTTTTACGTCTCTTGGTGGATATGGATTTGAAGCCAGACTTCTTCCTAACCACTCTAATGAAAATTCTTTTTTTCTTTTTTCTAAATCTTCTTTTGTTCTCTCAATTATTTCATCTAATATCATTACTTATGACACTCCTTAATTTTTTTCCAATGTAATTTTATTTCTTCATCGTCTAAGCCAATAGCATCAACGACTTTTTTCATATTAATATAAGCTTTTTTACACTTCTTTAACTTGTATTGTCCCCAAGCCAAAGAATCAATATAGGCAATATTATTGGGTGCTTTTTTTAAAGCCATATTGACATATTTTAAACCTTTTTTAACATCAACTTCTAAATCTATCAAAATATAGCCCAAGTAATTTTGATAGATATGATTATCTAAAACTGTCAAAACTTCTTCAAATTTTTTAATCACACTATCCATTACTTTTCTTTTGTCTGGTGCATTTTCAAATTCTAAAACGGCAACTTGTGCTAAAAGGTCTATATTTCCAGACTTTTTATATATACTCATAATTATATCTAAGGCTTTTTGTATCTGATTTGTTTGTCTATATAATGATAATAGTTTTTCTGGATCATTATTTTCTTTTTCTAAAAAAACAATGGCTTGTTTGATGTCTTTTTTTTCTAAATATGAAATCAAAAGTTCATTGGTTTTCATCATGGAAACAGCGTTCCCATCTTTTTTATACTTATAATATATTCTTTTTAAAATTGAAATAATACCATTTATATCTTTTTGTTCTTGATAAATGGATAATAACTTATAATTGACAATCAATGCATCACCATAAAGTCTGATATGCGTTTCTAAATAAGATAAGGCTTTTTCTTTTTCATCTAAAAAAACATACAAGATATTAACCAAGTTCAGAAGTGTTCTTGGTTTGTAATCACTTGCATATGCACTTTCATAATAAGTGACTGCTTGAGCGTAATCTTTTTTTAAGTAATTTATATCTCCAATAATTTCATAGTTTCTTGAATTATTTGATTGAGACAATAACTCTTTAGCATTCTTTAAAGCCAACTCATATTTTTTTGACTTTCTTAATGCATCAATATAAAGGCGATATATATTTTCATATTCATGTGAGTCTTCATTAATATTATTTTGGGCTAGTTCTATAACTTTATCATATTTCTTTTGTTCTAAATTTAATCGTAGTGCTCTTGTTAAATAAATATATCTGTTTGTTTTATTAAAAAGTTCCATATAAATATCAACACTGTCATCATATGACTTCATTTGCTCAAATTCCAAAGCATAAACAATGAGTTCATCTTCTTCTTCAAAAAGTTTTTGATCTGCACTGGGTTGATTATTTATGGCACATCCTGTGAAGATAAAAATAAGTGAAAATATTAAGAAATAGTTTTTATACCTGGACATTCTTCGTAAACCTCTTTTTCATTTTCTTTAAAATAATCCCAAAATGGAAATGTTCTGCATTGACCTGGTCTGGCATCATAAATTGAGCATTGTTTTAATGTAAGGTCAAAGAACATACATGCAAAATTATTTTGAGATAATTTTTTTTCTTTGATGCTAAATTTATAATTAAACTTATTTAAATATTTTTCTTTTAATTCTTCAACAGTGACATTTAATAATTGACTTAAATTTTTCATTTCATCACGGTTTATCCAAATATACCCAGATTCACCAATACAACAATTTCCTTCACACGTATTACAAGCATTGACATCAAAACCGTAATTAAAGCCTGCCTTAGTCATCAAATCATTCATATTTCTACTTTGATACTATGCGTGGCTGTATTTTTATAAATTTCATTCACTTCACTTGTAAATTCTTCATTTTCAAATACAATAAGAGGTGGTAAAACCTTTGTTTTTGATTTTGAATTTTTTCTTGCATATACTAAAATCAAAGTAGCATCTTTATCTTTTTTGGGATAAACAAATTGCATTGCTTCAATATTAAATCTATGCTTATTTAACAAATAAATAATATCATTTATCTGCTTAACATCATAACAAAAAAAGAATTTTCCATTTGAACTTAAGATATCATATGCTTTTTTTATAAAAGTGTCTAAAGGTAATGAATCATTATATCTGGCAATTTTAATATTCTCATTGACTGATTTAACTACATCACTGTGGTAAAAAGGAGGGTTAGATACACAAATATCAAATTTTTTATCAAAGGTACAATTGGCAAAATCATCTTTATATATATGATTCTTGATTTTATTATTCTTAGAATTTAAAGCCGTTAACTTTTGGAATTTTTCTTGAATTTCACATTGATTTAAATTTAATTTATCATTGTCTCTGCATACTAAAAGGCCTAAAATACCACTCCCACTCCCAATGTCAAGTAGTTCCCCTTTTATATTTTTAAATATTTTTAGATTTTGGATAATAAAGTTATATAAAAAATGGGTATCACTGTTGTAACAATATCCATCGTTTGGCTGGTATAAAAGCAATAAAAGTCCTTGAATTTTAATAGCTTAAAATATACTTTTTAAAATAAGTTATCTAATAAAATATATTCTAATATTATTTTTTATAATAATGTGGTAGTATACCCAATCAAAACAAATATATAGGTATAACTATAATGGGTACAATCGCATATACGAATAAAACAACACAGCAAGACCTCTCGACTAAGATGCATGAATTAAATGATATTTTAAATAACTCATGGGATGGTATTGGAATTATTGATGAAAGAGGGAATATTGTTTTTTCAAACAAAGCACTAACCCCAATTTTAAATTACACCAAAGAAGAACTTTTACGAGTGAATTTTTTAAATTTAGTGGATGATTCAACCAGAGATACAATGAAATTTGCATTAATAAAAGCAAGAAGACTAAAACATCTCACTAATATAAATATAGTCTGCAAAAGAAAAGATAAACAAAAAGTTCACCTACAATGTTCACTGGCTCTCTTGGGAAATCAAAAATACTTTGTACTTAATGCTAAAGACAATACAGAACAAGTTTCAAAAAATCAGATTATCAATGAATACGTATTATCATATCAAATTGATGTATCAGGGATACTCTTAGATGTCAGTGATGCCTTTGCCAAATTTATGAAATACTCAAAAGAAGAATTAGTGGGAAGAGAATACTCTTTAATAAGACATGACACCGCTGATGAAATACATTTAAATGAATTAATTAACAGCGTAAATAAAAATGGACAATGGGAAGGCGTACTTAAATTAATAGAAAAAAACACAAATATCTTATGGCTAGAGAGTAAAATTAAACCCAATTTTAACAAATATGGGGACACCACTGGATATGTTGTATTATGTTTTGATGCGACAGATAAATATGAAGTTGCCAATATTTATAAAGAAGCCAATGAAGGATTAGCCAGTGACGATGAAATTGAGATCGAAAAGATATCCGCACAAACTAAATTTTCAGCGCTGGGTGATGTAATTGATAATATTGCAAAAGCATGGATAGCTCCTCTTAAAGATATAGATGAGCACGTCACTCATATCAAAGACAGTAATTATGATCAAAAAATTCTTGAAGAAAAATTAGAGAGCATATCTCAAATGTCAAATACTTTGTCTGAGAATATTACCACATTTAATTCAAGTTTTAATAATACCTCTCAAAAGAAAATGGTAGATTTAAGAGAAGTAATAGATACCTTACTTAATATGTTGGAAAATTCTAATGCAAAAAATCAAGTCTTAATTGAAAGAGAGTTAGATAACATCCCACAAATTGAAACATATGAAAATGAATTTAGAGATGTCACTCTCTCAATTCTTACAAACTCACTAGAAGCATTTAAGAGAAACAAAACTTTAAAACCTATGGTTGATGTAAGTCTTACACTACAAGAAAAAGAAAATAAAATATTACTCCAAATAATTGACAATGCTGGCGGGATCAGTAAACAAATCATAGATCATATATATGACCCTTATTTTACGACTAAAGAAGAAAAAGGGAAAGGTATGGGATTATATCTGGCAAAAACTATAGTGGAAACCCACTTAGAAGGAACCATCCATATTGAGAATGATGATGGTATGACTGTAGTTAGTATTTACTTGCCAATAAATTGACAAGTAAATACATGTTACATAATGTAGCAAAATAAATATTTTTCCTTAAATAAAACTTAATTGAAGGCAAAAAAACTCTAATTTAGTGTAAAAAAATCCCCTCATAATTTCACTCATTACAGCACTTGTATCAATTTGTAACAAGATATGAATTTTCAATTAAATATAACTACATTTATATTACATATACCCCAATATAGGTTATCATTTCTAACAGTAATACATTGAGAGAATATCTCAATTATTTCATTATATAATTAAGGGGAAAATATGGCAATTATGGAAGCTCCAGCAAATACTCCAGTATGGATTGATACAGTTAGATGTAAAGCATGTGATGTGTGTGTATCTGTTTGTCCTGCAGGTGTAATTGCAATGGTACCAGAACCAACTTCAACACTTGGTGCAATGATTAGTGTACAAAATGCGGAATCTTGTATTGGATGTAACGACTGTGAATTAGCATGTCCTGACTTTGCAATCTTTGTTGCAGATAAAAAAGAATACAAATTCGCGAAATTGACTGATGAAGCTAAAGAAAGAGCAGAAGCAATCACAAATAATAAATATAGAGCATTGGGCTTATAAGGAGTATTAATGGCTAGAGAAATAATTTCAACTGGAAACGATTTAGCAGCAATTGCATCAGTAGATGCAGGATGTGAGTTTTTTGGTGGATATCCACTGACTCCTTCAAGTGAAGTAATGCATACAATTTCTGATCTTTTACCAGCAGCAGGTGGAGCATCGATCCAAATGGAAGATGAAATTGCAGGTATTTGTTGTGCAATTGGTGCTTCAATGTCTGGAAAAAGATCATTAACAGCGACTTCAGGTCCTGGTATATCTTTAAAAGCAGAAAACATTGGTCTTGCATATATTGCAGAAGTACCTTTAGTAATTGTAAATGTAATGAGAGGTGGTCCATCAACTGGTCTACCAACAAGAGTTGCACAAGGTGATATCCTTCAAGCAAAAACTCCTACACATGGTGATTATAAATCAATCACATTATGTGCTGGTACTTTGTCTGAGTGTTACACTGAAACAGTTCGAGCATATAACTTAGCAGACAGATTCATGCAACCAGTATTTGTTTTATTAGATGAAACAATTGGTCACATGAGTGGTAAAGCTGTTCTTCCTACTTTAGAAGAAGTTAAAGCTGGAATCGTTCCAAGAAAAGTATTTACAGGTGATGCAGCTGATTATAAACCATACGAATGTGAAAATGATCAACCAGCAGTTCTTAACCCTATGTTTGAAGGTTACAGATATCACTTTACTGGTCTTCACCATGATGCTAATGGGCACCCAACTGAAGATGAGCAAGCTTGTGATGATTTAATCAAAAGATTATTCAGAAAAGTTGAAAACTACAGAGATGAAATCGAATCAAATGAAGAGTACATGATTGACGATGCTGAAATCGTTATCATTGCTTATGGTTCTATGGCTTTATCTGTTAAAGAAGCAGTAAACAGACTTAGAGCTGACGGTATTAAAGTTGGTATGTTCAGACCAATTACTTTATGGCCAAGTCCAGAAAAAAGAATCAAAGAGATTACTGATAAAGTTCAAAAAATTCTTGTAACTGAGTTAAACTTAGGTCAGTACTTAGAAGAAATTGAAAGAGTAAGTGGTAGAAGAGATTTTGATACACTGTTTAAAGCAAACGGTAGACCAATTGCTCCTGTAGAAATTGTTGAAAAAGTGAGAGGAATGTAATATGGCTTTTAATTATGATCAATATTTAAGAACTAATAAAATGCCAACACTATGGTGTTGGGGTTGTGGAGATGGTGTAATATTAAAAGCATTTATCAGAGCTGTAGATAAACTTGGTTGGAACATGGATGATATCTGTGTTGTTTCTGGTATTGGATGTTCTGGAAGATTTTCTTCGTATGTTAATTGTAATACAATTCATACTACTCATGGACGAACAATTGCATATGCAACTGGTGTAAAATTAGCAAACCCTGACAAAAAAGTATTTTGTGTAACAGGTGATGGTGATGGTCTAGCTATTGGTGGAAATCATACAATTCACGGTTGTAGAAGAAATATCAATATTAACCACATCGTAATCAATAACTTCATTTATGGATTAACTAATTCACAAACATCTCCTACAACTCCTCAAGGTATGTGGACTGTTACAATGAAAAGAGGAAACATTGATCCTACTTTTGATGCATGTAATTTAGCAATTGGGGCAGGTGCATCTTTTGTAGCAAGAGAAACTATGCTTGATCCTAAAAAATTAGAGCGTGTTTTTGTTAAAGGTTTCCAACATAATGGGTACTCTTTCTTTGATATTTTTTCTAACTGTCACGTAAACTTAGGTAGAAAAAATAAAATGAACTCAGCAATGGCTAACTTAGAGTGGATTGATTCTATTTCAATTGCAAAAACTAAGTTTGACAAAATGAGTGAAGAAGAACAAAAAGGGTTATTCCCAACAGGAATATTAAAACAAAATACTGAAGCTGCTGAATATACTGATTCATACGAAAAAGTAAAACAAGCACATCAAAATAATACTTTAGTACAATTATAAGGAGAACGTAAATGGCTAGAACATTAATGAGATTTACTGGTGTTGGTGGACAAGGTGTTCTTCTTGCAGGATCTATTTTTGCAGCTGCAAAAATTAATGCTGGTGGAAATGGACTAAAAACTTCAACATATACTTCACAAGTTAGAGGTGGAGCTACTGTTGTTGATATTACTTTAGAAGATGATGAGATTTTATACCCTTATGCAAATGATGGTGAAATTGATTTCATGTTATCAGTAGCACAAGTTTCATATGATCAATTCAAAAAAGGTGTTAAAAAAGGCGGAATTATTGTAATCGAGCCAAACCTAGTAACACCAACTGAAGAAGATAAGAAAAATTGGGTAATCTATGAGATTCCTATTATTACAATTGCAAAAGAAGAAGTTGGAAACGTGATTACTCAATCAGTTCTTGCTTTATCTATTGCAAACTTTATGACTGGTGAAGTTGTTGATAATGATATTTTAAGAAGTACAATGCTTAGCAAAGTACCTAAAAAAGTTCATGATATTAATAACAAAGCTTTTGACTTAGGTCTTGAGTACGCTAAAAAAGTTACTGCTTAGTAACTTTCTAATCTCTCCTTTAAGGAGAGATTATTTTTTTATCAAAATTCTATTTATAAAAACCAGAACCTATAAACATATTATCACCCAATTTTTTGATGTACGAAGTTTTGCCCGCTATCTTTTTTGTTTGAGGATGAGACCATTTATAATCAAACCAACCTTCCCCTTTTGTTTTGGCAATATTAATTAA
>ENA-ORXI01000327-ORXI01000327.1-sediment-metagenome-genome-assembly--contig:-NODE-327-length-38431-cov-5.074438_pt1 | contig 38431 bp, 39 predicted proteins | sample MGYA00237861_ERZ511468 | MGnify/ENA primary metagenome ERZ511468 (study PRJEB26299, sample SAMN06266213) | sediment metagenome | isolation source: Hudson Canyon methane seep mesocosm | place: USA:Hudson... | reverse complement strand
GTTCAAACGCATATAAAACCAAATCCACCGCATCAGCCAACGTCATCATAAAACGCGTCATATTAGGATCAGTAATGGTTAAAGGATTTTCAGCTCTAATTTGCTCAATAAATAATGGAATAACAGAGCCACGAGACGCCATTACATTACCATAACGCGTACCGCAAATAACCGTTTTAGTATCATCCACATTACGTGATTTAGCCACCATCACCTTTTCCATCATCGCTTTGGAAATACCCATAGCATTGATAGGGTATACAGCTTTGTCTGTACTTAAACATACCACACGTTTAACACTATTTTGAATAGCGGCTTCCAGCACATTCTCCGTGCCTAACACATTCGTTTTAACTGCCTCCAAAGGATGAAACTCACAAGAAGGAACCTGCTTTAACGCTGCCGCATGAAAGATATAATCAACGCCACGAGTAGCATTTAAAATAGATTGATAGTCACGCACATCACCAATATAGAATTTAAGCTTAAGATTATTGTATCGTTTTCGCATATCATCTTGCTTTTTCTCATCGCGTGAGAAAATGCGAATTTCTTTTATATCACTACCTAAAAAGCGACGAAGTACTGCATTGCCAAATGAACCTGTGCCTCCAGTTATTAATAAAACTTTATTCTCAAACATTATATTTTAATTCCTTCGAAGTTTTTCTTGTGTTTTTAAAACCCAGTATTTTGCTAGATACCTTTGAAGGTTATGTGCAGGAGTGAACCCTTTAGGATTATCTGTCGTATCTACAGCTCTGGTAATTGATTTACCAAACTCGGTATTATTTAACATATCTTTAACCCATGCCTGATAGTCCGGAGCATTGGAAATTTTACGTCCTTTAAGTAGCTCTTTGTATGACATGCCTGCCAACTCTTTTATATAATCATAAACATACCTTTTGGGGTAAATCATATCTTTATACCCCATATCTAAGGTATAAAACATTTTAACCATCTCCTCAGATGAATAAGGAAGACATACTTTAACGCCATATAAGTTCCCAGACTGGTATATAGACTGTGGGGGGCCTGTCATTAGATAATTATTGACTTTATAATCCAACAAACAAGAGCGAACGTCACTGGCTGAGCTTATGTTACATTTTTTAATTTTGCTTTTTTCATAATCATTACCGAATACCGAGTAATCATTTGATTGACAGTAATTATTAACTAACTCTTCTACTGTTTTAGGCGGTATGAATGAAGATTTTTTAAAAAAGGAATAAAGCCGACTAAATAATAGGGCAATTGCCCTCCATGCCATAGAAGAGATAAAACCAGTTTTGGGATTTGCAACTAATGTTTTAAAGTACGGGCTTGTTAAGAATATTCTTCGAATAAAGTCTGCTAAATTCGAACGGCGTAATGACATTCTACTTGTTGGCCCTAAGTTGTATAAATTGTCCATATTTTGACCTGAAAAAGCCACATGAACTCCTTGTTTTTTCATTTGCTTCGCTAATGCCAAAAAGTGAAAACTGGTATGGCTGGATACTGGCATTAAAGTTTGTATATCATTGAGTGAACTAATAGATATATCATCTAAATTAGTTAAAACAACTTCATGTTGCCAACCTAACTTCTGGGCTATTAATTCCGAATCCCATTGATCTTCCATCGCTGACTGAAAGCTTAAAGTTGTATTAGATGTATATGCTTTGAAGGGAATACTTAGCTTGTCCATAACAAGACCTAGCAATACAGAGTCCACCCCGCCACTCAGTAACAAGCCATTTATTTTTTTACTAGCCGATTCTTTTATTGTTGAGTCAATCGCAGATTTAAAAAGTTCATACTGTGTGTCTAACTTTTTTGCTGAACTTGAAAGATTTTTTGTAGTAATTTGTTTTTGGCTGTAGACTATAACGCCTTTCTGAATATCATAATCCATACCTGGAATGAGACGAAAAATTTCCTTAAAATAAGTTTTTCCTGTAGGAAATGTCCAGTGCTCTATGAAAGAATTGATACTTTCTCTATCCTCAATTCTTTTCTCTAACATTTCAGCTAAACTAAAAAAATCTTGAGAAAACACAAAGTGTCCCTCTTTTAGCTTGGCGTAATATGTTTCATTAGCTGGAGACACTGGCACCTCAATATTAACCAACTTCCCTGTAACATCATTTATATTGACTTTAACCTTATCAGAAGTTTCAAGTAAAGAAGCCTCTTCATCTAAGGCGAATCGAGTACTTTCGTCTAAATGAATAACGGTTCCTTCCAGATCAACTTTCAAGTACATTGTGTTTTCCTATAAATAAAATAATATCAGCCGTAAGTGTAATCCCCCCATTATTAACCTAAGTCAAAAATAGAGATTTATGCTGCATCCAGTAAATACCGAGGTGGAACACCTCCAATTGCTGAATGCGGCCGTTCGTTATTGTAAATCCAAATCCATTGTGTTGCCAATAATTGAGCATGCTCAATTGATTCAAACAAATGGGATTCATTTATTGCTGAATCATGGTCAGATTTTGCGGATTATTATCCAAGTCAAAAAGAGCTGTTAGCCTCTATGAATGGCTGTGGCCTGTTAATTTATAGCCCTTTCTCAGGCTATGACCAACCTGCATAATAGACATAAGTCAATGTGTCCACAGGAATATATCTAAAGCCTCGGGGTAGCCATTAATTATGATCCGCCATCCTCATTTTTTCGGTGATTTTTCAATAATGGCATCATCAACGGTGATTGCACAAATAAGGTAAACAGAACAACACCAAAAGCAATTGATTGCACTGTCCACCAATATTCCAATTCTAAAGGCAGTGAGAGTGCTAACGCTAAGGTCACGGCGCCACGTAAGCCACCAACAAACATTAACCGTTGCTCGCCCATTGCAATGCGTTCAATGCTAGGAATATATGAGATCAGTCGTGAGCCACCGAATACACCAATGGCTCTGGCAATAGAGATCGCTACAATGCCGATTAGCATAGCCAACCAATTGTCAGTGAACATACCTAGGGTAATGGTTACGCCCATTAACAAGAACATTAATGATTCCGCGACATAGACATTAAAGGTCCAGAAATCATCAACAAAACTACTTTTATCATGCTCTTGAAAATCATGATGAATAACACGGCCAAGCACCATTGCGGTGACCAGTACCGACATAACACCCGATACATTTAACCATTGTTGTGCCGTTAAATAGGAAATATATGCAGCAATAAGTGTGACAATCGCCTGCTGGACAAAGTCTTGCAATAAGCGAGATAAAAATAGGAAAGCAAAACCTATAAATAACCCCACAATACTTCCGCCAAAGAAGACGACTAGAAAACGTAAACTGGCATCGAGTACTGAAATATCTTCCATTGGATGTTGGGCAATATATAAAAAGATGCTGAAGGTCACAATGGCCGTGGCATCATTAAATAATGCTTCGCCTTCTATCAACATACATAGACGTTCTGAGACTCCTGATTTACGCATAATTTCCAATACAGCGACGGGGTCTGTGGCTGCCAATAATGCACCGGTCAATAATGCGGCCACCCAAGGAAAGCCGGTTGGATGACCAATGCCGTAATAAATCATCACCGCTGCAACGGCCGTTGAAAACAGCATCACAGGAATGGCAAAAAATAAAATAACAATTAAGTTTTTAGCTAATTGTTGGGCATCAATCTTAAACGCTGCTTCAAAAATTAATAACGGTAAAAATACAAATATGATTAGGTCATGAAAAGAGTCATAACGAATGCCCGTATCAATATCTAAACTAACCAAGATTTCGCTACCGACAAAGCCTGTTGCCACTAGTAGGCCGGCAAATGGAATATGAAATTTTTCAGCAACTGGCTTCAGTAATAAGGCCAGTAATAACATCAATGCGAGTAATATTAAGCCTGTACTGATCGCCATGATTTACTCCTTAATTTTGTCCAGTTCAGGGTAAAGTTCATCCATGCCTTTAGTCGAACCATTGCCCATCACGATTCGAGCATGAGACCGGTTTAAGGCGCGCGGACTTTTCACTCCACATGAGTGGGCAATAATCCCCACTTCTTTGACCATATTGTTGACATAATTAGCAACTCGCACTGATTTAGATTGCGGATGCAAACCTTTTTGAAATTTTGGATCATGGGTGGTAATCCCGGTTGGACAGGTATTTTTATTACACTGCAACGCTTGAATACAACCCAATGCAAACATAAAACCACGAGCACTGGTGACAAAGTCAGCACCGGCACATAAAGCCCAGCCCACAGAACCTGGTGTCACCAATTTTCCTGACGCAATCACCTTAACGCGGTCTCGTAAACCATACTGAGTTAACTTATCGACAAGAATCGGTAAACTTTCACGTAATGACATACCCACTGAATCAATTAATGGCATCGGCGCAGCGCCTGTACCACCTTCAGCACCATCCACCGTAATAAAGTCAGGGGCAAATTCAACACCTCTAGCTACAATCGCAGCCATAAGTGCATCCAGTTGCTTAGGCGCTCCCACCACCATTTTGAAGCCCGTAGGCTTGCCAGTGACATTTCTAACCCGATTAATCATGTCAATCAAATCATCAAAACTGCTAATATCAGGATGACGGTTGGGACTATAGGCATCTTTGCCCACTTCAATACCACGAATGTTGGCAATTTCTTTGGTGACTTTTTCACCGGGTAAAATACCGCCCTTACCAGGTTTGGCACCTTGACTCATTTTGATCTCAAACATTTTCACTTGTGAGTGGGAAGCCGTCTCGATTAGTTTGTCATCATCCAATACCCCATTCAGGTCACTGACACCATTTTTAGCAGTACCAATTTGGAAAACTATGTCAGCACCGCCTTCAAGATGATAGGGAGATAAGCCCCCTTCTCCGGTATTCATCCAACATCCAGCCGCTTTAGCACCACCCGATAAAGCAAGTACAGCTGGGCTTGATAAAGCACCATAACTCATGCCTGAAATATTAATAATCGAAGAGGTTGTATAGGGATATTTGCACGCAGTACCAATGGTAACAGGCTGTGGAGCTACAGCATCTTGACCCAATGTAGGAAAGGCACAATTAACAAATAAAACCCGACCCGAGCCGTTAATATTATCAGTCGAACCAAAAGCAACCGTACTATCTACATTTTTGGCTGCACGATAAGCCCATGATCGCTGCGCTCGATTAAAAGGCAGTTCTTCTCGGTCCATGGCAAAGAAATACTGGCGAAAAAACTCACCAATATGTTCGAATAAATAACGAAAACGACCGATCACCGGATAATTTCGACGAATCGTTTGTTGTGTTTGGGTCACATCAATCACATAGGTGACAACCACCCACAACATGACAACACCAACGGCGAGAATAAATAATGCAGCCATTGCTTGCATGGCTGTCATCAAAAACTCAGCGAACTCCGCAGACAAATGATTCATACAATCGATCCTTTTAATTATTTAATAGTTTGACTCTTTAAAAGATAAATTTTTAACTCAGGTTTATTAGCTAACTATTCTTTTTTCACAAAAACAATCAAGTATTATTTCAAAAACAATTCATATGCCGGATTGTCCGTTTCTTGCCAATAGTTATAACCTAACTCATCCAGAAAGTGATTGAAATCCTTTTGTTCATTTTCATCAACTTGTACACCGACTAATACACGTCCGTAGGCAGCACCATGATTACGATAATGAAATAAGCTGATATTCCAACGTTGCCCCATTCTAGTTAAAAATCGTAATAATGCCCCAGGGCGTTCTGGAAATTCAAAGCGATATAACCGTTCATTTTCTACTTGAGGTGCATGGCCGCCAACCATATAACGAATATGCAATTTAGCCATTTCATTATCACTAAAATCCGTCCACTGATAGCCTGCTTGATCAAGACTTGTAAATAAGGCCTCACGCTCCTCGTCACCACCATTGATTCTTAAACCGACAAACACCTGTGCATCAGCACTATCAGCATAACGGTAATTAAATTCGGTAATACCTCGATCAGCTAAAGTCTGACAGAACTGTTGGAAACTGCCTGGTTGTTCATCAATCATCGTTGAGAACAATACTTCACGTCGCTCGCCGAGTTCTGCACGTTCTGCAACATGGCGAAGCCTATCAAAGTTTATATTGGCGCCACTATCAATCACTACTAATTGTTCATCAACTAGGTTTTCTCGGGCAATATATTTTTTAGCACCGGCAACAGCTAAGGCACCCGATGGCTCTGCAATTGATCGGGTATCATCAAAAATATCCATGATTGCGGCACACAGCTCATCGCTATCAACCGTAATCACTTCATCAACGGTTTCTCGGGCAATTCTAAACGGCTCTGCACCAATCTGACGCACAGCCGTGCCATCAGCAAATAAACCGACTTGTTCTAAAACAATACGTTCATTTTTTTCTAGGGCTATTTTTAAACACGCGGCATCAACAGGTTCAACACCGATGATTTTAATTTCAGGCCAAAAGGCTTTGATATAAGCCGCTACTCCGGCAATTAAACCTCCGCCACCCACGGGGACAAAAACAGCATGAATAGGATCAGGATGTTGGCGTAAGATTTCCATCGCGATGGTGCCCTGGCCGGCAATGACTTCTGGATCATCATAAGGGTGAATAAAGGTACGGCCTTGTTGCTTGGCAATATCTATGGCGTAACTACAGGCATCATCATAACTATTGCCATGCAAAGCTATTTCAGCACCAAAAGCTTTAACGGCTTCGACTTTAATCGCAGGCGTGGTTTTAGGCATCACAATCAAAGCTGAAATACCCATTTTCTTGGCAGATAGCGCAACACCCTGAGCATGGTTGCCAGCAGAGGCTGCAACAACGCCTTGTTGACGCTCATCATCTGTCAGATGAGTCATGCGATTATAAGCACCACGCAATTTGAATGAAAAGACAGGCTGCAAATCTTCACGCTTTAACCAAAGTGCATTATTTAAACGCTTTGACAGGCGAGGCATCGCATCTAATGGTGTCTCGATGGCCACATCATATACCCGCGCTTTTAATATTTTTTCTACGTATTCAGTCAGCATGACAGCTCAGTTTGTTTCACTTTAAATAATCAATAATGTGCTTACGTTACCATTGCAGCTCATTTATCTCTATAATTAGTGAGATATTAATATAATCACATAAATAAAGGATGAAGCAATGAACGCTGATGAAATGAAAAAACAAGCCGCCTACGCCGCACTAGAACACATTGATACTGATGGAATCGTAGGTGTTGGAACAGGCTCAACGGTAAACCACTTTATTGATGCATTAGCAACAATCAAAGGTCGTATCGAAGGTGCTGTTTCAAGCTCAATCGTTTCAACTAAACGTTTAGAAGAACATGGTATTCCTGTGTTTGACTTAAACTCAGTGGGTCAAATTGCGGTGTATGTTGATGGTGCGGATGAATCAAACAACTTTTTACAACTTATTAAAGGTGGTGGTGGTGCATTAACACGTGAAAAAATCATTGCTGCAGCAAGTGATAAATTTGTTTGTATTGCTGATGAAAGCAAATTAGTTGATGTATTAGGTAAATTCCCTTTACCTGTTGAAGTTGTACCAATGGCGCGCAGCTATGTTGCCCGTGAAATCGTTAAAATGGGTGGAGAGCCTGTATACCGTGACGGTTTTATCACTGATAACAGCAACGTTATTATTGATGTCCACGGATGGGATATCATGGAAGCAATTTCTATGGAAAAAGAACTTAATAATATCGTAGGTGTTGTTGCTAACGGTCTATTTGCTATGCGTCCTGCTGATGTTTTATTACTAGGTAGTGAAAGCGGCACAAAAACTGTTTACGCTAAATAAACTGTATTTTTAGTCCTTTTACCTAAAGACTTATGTTCAAATTAAACTCTTTATCGGCATTCCCGCGTAAGCGGGAATGCAATGATAGTGATAATTTGAACAGCCCGTGGATCCCCGCCTTCGCGGGGATGACGGACATACAGTCTGACAACATCTAAAGAATCCTCAATATAATGTTCAAACCATTAAGTGTGTTTGTCGGGCTACGCTATACGCGAGCTAAACGCAGAAACCACTTCATTTCATTCATCTCCCTTACCTCCATGTTAGGCGTAGCACTCGGTGTTGCCGCTTTAATTGTGGTGTTATCAGTGATGAATGGTTTTGAAAAAGAATTACGCGAACGTATTTTAGGCATGACATCCCATGCCTTTATTACTGGGGCTGATAATACCCTTAAAGACTGGCAATCTTTACAATCTATGATTGAAGGTGCCGACCACCTTGTCGACTCAGCGCCCTTTGTTGAAGGCCAGGCCATGCTCAGTCAGGGCAACCGCGTTCGTGGTAGTTTGATACGTGGGGTGAATCCTGAACTTGAAGGCCGCGTTTCGACAATCGGTGACAAAGTGATTCAAGGCCAATTTGACGCACTTCAACCCGGAAGTTATGGCGTTATATTGGGCAAAGATTTAGCCATGACAATGGGGGTAGGAACAGGTGATAAAGTCACGCTAATAACCCCTCATGTTAGCCCTACTCCAGCCGGTGTAATGCCCCGATTAAAACGCCTGAATGTGGTCGGTGTATTTGAAATTGGCATGTATGAATACGATAGCGCTTTAGCCATCATGAATATCGAAGATGCGGCTAAACTTTTCCGTATTCCAAACCGAGTCACAGGACTGCGTCTAAAGTTAGATGATATGTTTCAAGCACCTCGCATTACAGCTGATTTACTCGCCACTTTACCAGCAAGTTATCGTGCTGCCGATTGGACCTATCAACATGCGAATTTTTTCAGAGCCCTTAAAACTGAAAAAACAGTGATGTTTGTTATTTTATTACTGATTGTAGCCGTAGCCGCGTTTAATATTGTATCCACCTTAATTATGATGGTGACGGATAAACAGGCAGATATTGCAATCTTAAGAACCCTTGGCATGACACCTAAAGACATTATGATGATCTTCATGGTGCAAGGTACATTAATTGGTATTTTTGGCACATTAATAGGTGTCGGTGGCGGTGTTGCCTTGGCACTAAATGTCGAAACTATTATTGCTAGCCTAGAACAGTTTCTTGGTTATCAATTTTTGCCTGCCGATGTCTATTACATTAGTAGTCTGCCATCAGACTTACAATGGAATGATGTCACGGTCATTGGTATCACTGCCTTCGTCTTATCCTTATTATCAACAATCTACCCTTCATGGCGTGCCTCTAAAATCCGTCCAGCAGAGGCATTACGTTATGACTGATCAAGCAATTATCCAATGCCAGCATTTAGCCAAGCGATTTTCAGATGGTGATCTAGAAACAAATGTACTGACAGATATTAACCTCAGTGTACATAAAGGCGATCGCCTTGCTATTGTAGGTAGTTCAGGTTCGGGTAAAAGTACGCTATTACATTTGCTCGGTGGTTTAGATGAGCCTAGTCATGGTCAAGTCAACATCCATGGCCAAGATATCAATCAATTGTCGGTTAATGCATTAAGTAAATTACGTAACCAGCGTTTAGGGTTTGTCTATCAATTCCATCATTTATTGCCTGAATTTTCTGCCGTAGAGAATGTAGCCATGCCACTCATTATTGGTGGCATGCAGCCAAAACAAGCACAACAACAAGCAGAAGAGTTATTAATAAAAGTAGGCTTAGGGCATCGTCTTATTCATAAACCAAGTGAATTATCAGGCGGTGAACGTCAACGTGCAGCATTAGCACGGGCTTTGATTACTCAGCCAGATTGTTTATTGGCAGATGAACCGACGGGTAATCTTGATCACCGTACCGCTCAAGCTATATTTGATTTAATTCTTGAACTGAATGAATCATTAGGCACGGCACTTATCATTGTTACCCATGATACGGGGCTTGCCGCACAAATGGATCGGGTTTTAACACTTATTGATGGTAGCTTAAGCACACAAGATTAGCGTTTTAGCCGGTTACGATACCAGCAGACTAGTTTTTCTTTGTAACTTTTCACCTTATGATGTGTCTTTAAGTATAAGAGCTGAAATTGCCTTTTTCATTATAAGGAGAAATAGTATGACTAAATTAACACTCAGCATACTCTCAACACTTTTATTATCCACAGCAGTTTGGGCACAATCTCCTGCTCAAAACTCACCAATCAATTCATTGTCCCAAGCAATACTTGAAATGGTGGATGATGAGAGAGTTCCTCATACTAATTCAGCTGTAACAACACCGTATTCTCATGAAAGTGAAAAATATAACTCACTGGCGCGTGGTGCACTTGCAAAACAACAAGTTAGTTTGAATTTACGGCTTAACTCTGCAAGTAAAGTGGACTATTCACGCTATACAGAAACAAGCGAAAAAAATAAATATAATGCACTATCTCATGGTGCATTAGCAAAATAAAATCACTGCTTATGTGCTTAGAATTAAGTATAGCAAGGTAACCGTCAGGCTAGTTATCTGGATCAACTAGCTTGGCATCATTGTGAAAGAGACTACTGAGATGAAAAAGTGAACGGACTTAAGACTTACGTCTATTTTTTTCCTGTCTGCGAGCCCAGTTACGAATAACCATCTGCCGCCAAACAATTCGAACCAAAAAGATACCCAATAAAGCAGCAATCGCCCCACAGATAACACTACCTAATAAAAAGGGTTGCCATATAGTCAAAAACTCATGGGTAAACCATTGCCAAGACAAGGTAAAGCTATGTGGCTCAACGGGTACTTGTAAAATCCATGCGCCCACTTTATAAGCAAAGAAATACATTGGAGCGATGGTTAATGGGTTAGAAATCCACACCGCCATCACAGAAATGGGCAAGTTAACACGGATAACAATAGCGAGTGCTGCAGCAATAAACATTTGCCCAATGATCGGCATAAAACCAATAAACAAACCTAATGCCAAGCCGCCAGCAACAGAACGACGGTTTAAGTGCCACAATTTTGGCTCAGTCAAACGCTCACCGAACTTCTTCAGATGTGGATGTTCGCACATCGTCTTGTGATCTGGCATGATACGTTTAAGGAGTTTACGAGGCATTTCGTCTTATCAATATTTCAATCAGCTGTTAGATAGTTTAATTATAAGGGATATATGATTAAAACTGCTATTTCATTTGCACTTGCGTGCACATTATTTTTACAACTCAGTGATCTGCCCTCTATACATTGGCTATGGCTAGCGCTACCTGCCTGTTTTTTATTACAATTAAAGCCCCTTCGATGCATAGCAGTTGCACTATTCGGCGCTTGTTGGGCATTGTTAAATGTCCATTTAATCCTCAATGATCGCCTGCCGACGGAATTAGCGGGAAAAGAAATCAGCATCACAGGGCTTATTTCCAGTGTCCCTGAACGACAGCAGCAGCGACTCCGCTTTGAATTTAAACCTGATCTCTCAACACTCCACGCCTTACCCAATAAAATACGCCTGAACTGGTATCGACCATTACCACAGCAGTTGAATGCGGGGGAAAGATGGCAGCTGACCGTTAAATTAAAACCGCTTCGAGGCATGATGAATCCGGGAGCCTTTGATTATGAATCATGGCTATTTCAACAAGGCATCGGTGCCACCGGTTATATACGTCAATCCAAATACAATGTCCGACTATCTGTCGCATCACCTTATTCTATTAATGCCATACGTCAGACACTTATTGACAAGGTAGAAAGCATTCTAGCTGCAAGCCCCAATATTGGCCTTATTCAAGGACTCACTACGGGAATACGCCATAATATCGATCAACAGCAATGGCAGGTATTACGATTATCAGGAACCAATCATTTATTAGCGATATCAGGGCTTCATATCGGTTTAGCCGCCAGCATTGGTTTCTTCCTATTCCGCTTTTTATGGTCATTGCGTGCGGCTAATCTACTTTTATTAACCGCCACAGAAGCTGCAGCGATAGGTGGATTCATCTTTGCTTTGTTTTATGCCGCCTTAGCGGGTTTTTCCATCCCCACGCAACGTGCTTTGATTATGGTGGCAACAGTGATGGTATCTCTCATTATCCGTCGCCCAACTACGACTAGTCATATTTTAGCCTTAAGCCTATTGTTAATATTAATTTTTGATCCCTTAAGTGTTCTGGCTGCAGGTTTTTGGCTGTCATTTTGTGCCGTCGCTATTATTTTATTTGTCAGCCAGCAGCGCTACCCTACTGCCAAATGGCAATGGCTTAAGATCCATTCGCTGATTGCATTAGGACTGAGCCCCTTACTGCTATTTTTTTTCCTACAAACCTCTCTGATAGCGCCTATCGCCAACCTTATCGCTATTCCTTTTATTAGTATCATTGTTGTGCCACTGTTATTGCTCGCCAGTCTTTTTTTATGGTTGTGGCCACCATTAGCTGAATTATTACTTCATTTTATTGATTTTCTGTTGACTGTTTTCTGGCCCTTTCTCGATAGCTTGGCTGCCTTATCTTGGTCACATTGGCAAAGTGCTGAGCTCCCTCTTTATTATTGGCCCCCCATAATGATCGCGTGTTTATTATTACTCACACCACGACACTTTCCCGCCAAATGGCTCGGCGTATTAGGACTTGCCCCTTTATTGTTGTGGACACCTGACAGACCTAATCAAGGTGAATTTTGGTTTAGCCTATTAGATGTTGGTCAAGGATTATCAGCCGTCATTCAAACTCAACAGCACACTCTTGTATTTGATACTGGCCCCAAATTTGGACAAAACTTCAATACTGGTACAGCAATAGTGAAGCCATTTTTACAACAACAAGGGATTAAGACGATTGATACTTTGGTGATTAGTCATGCTGACAATGATCATATTGGCGGGGCTATTCCACTGATTAATGAAATTGAAACGCTACAAATCCTCAGCAGTTCTCCACACCACTTTGTTAATGCCAAATCATGCCAAACCGGTCAATCGTGGCAGTGGGATAATGTGACATTTTCAATGCTGCATCCCCAGCCCATAGATAAAGACAGTGAAAATAACCTTAGCTGTGTATTAAAAATCAGCAATACTGCTGGCAGTATTTTATTAACTGGGGATATCGAAAAAGAGACTGAAAAACGCCTGCTTGAACGCAGTCCATCAGCCCTGCAATCGACAATATTAATTGTGCCACATCATGGCAGTAAAACCTCATCAACCGACGCCTTTATCAAAGCTGTTTCTCCTCAGATCGCATTGTTCCCTGTTGGCTTTCTAAACCGTTTTCATTTTCCTCATTCTAGTGTTGTCAATCGTTACCATGACAATAATGTTAGCTTATTTAATAGTGCCGATCATGGTGCAATACAATTTAAATTTCAGCTAAATTCAATCTCATCTCCACTCTTATGGCGGCAATCAAACCGTAGAATATGGACAGCGCATGAATAAGACCATTATCAAGGTTCATGAATCAGCTATTTTCACGTATCATGGTCGCAGTTTATTAGTATCTGGGATGACACTTTATGTTGGAATTTTTTAAAGCAGGTGGCTTACTTATGTGGCCCCTATTTATATGTTCTGCAATTGCCATTGGCATTATTGCTGAACGCTTTTGGAGCTTACAAACCAAACGCATTTCACCGCCTGAGTTAATTACTCATATTTGGCGTTGGCTCAAAAATGATCAAATCGACAATAATCGTATCAGCTCCTTACAGCGCAATTCTCCCCTAGGACAAATTCTAGCCGCCGGACTAGCCGCGCGTAACTCTACTCGTGATATGACCAAAGAAAATATCGAAGATATTGGTCGCCATGTCACCTTATCATTGGAACGCAACCTAAATACCCTCGGCACCATTGCAGCCATAACCCCCTTATTAGGTTTATTAGGTACGGTTATCGGTATGATCAAAGTATTTGCGGTCATTACCACCGAAGGTGTGGGTAACCCTGAGACCTTAGCCGGCGGTATTTCTGAAGCATTAATTACCACTGCTACGGGCTTGGTTGTGGCGATTCCGAGTTTAATTTTTTATCGTTATTTCCGAGGCAAGGTCAATGTTTTAGTCGTTGACATGGAAGAGAAGGCGATGAAATTAGTTGAAATATTACATGGTGAACGTGAGTTTGACATTGACAAGGAACAACATTGAAACTCTCCGCAGGTAAGGTAGAAGAGCCCGATCTAAACCTCACCCCAATGATCGATGTTGTGTTTCTATTATTATTGTTTTTTATGGTCTCAACCAGTTTCATTCGTGAAAGTTCACTTAAAGTCGATTTGCCTCAAGCAACAGGTCAAGTGCTTGCAGAAAAAGACCTCGCCATTGATATTATCATCAATGCGGACGGGACTTTTATTGTTAATGAAGTGAGTTTGGTCAAGCCAAGTAATGAACAATTATCAGCACATCTAAAACAAGCCGTTGGTGACAATGAAGATCCTCATATCATTATTAGTGCCGATGCCAATGCCGAATACCAAAACATTGTTACTGCAATGGATACCGCACAACAACTCGGTTATAGCCGACTAACACTGGCTACACGCCAAACAACACAATAAATATGAACCTTGAATCAAATTCCATCAGTGCAAAACAAATCTACCAGCGCCTGTTAAGTTATGTAAAACCTTATTGGCTGGCATTTATGGCTGCGATCATCGCGATGGCTATCTTTGCTGGTACAGAAGTTGGCTTAGCCGCATTAATGAAACCATTGATGGATGGCAGCTTTGTTGAACGTGATGTAGAAACAATCAAATTAATTCCACTGTTGCTGATTGGTCTTTTTCTCATTCGAGGCTTTGCCAGCTTTGTCACCAGTTATGGTTTAGGCTGGGTTGCCCGTAATGTAATTAAAAACCTGCGGGCTGAAATGTTTGCCCGTCTGATCAGCCTTCCTGCCAGCTTTTATGACCAAAGTACGTCAGGACAACTGATGTCCAAGTTGCTCTATGATGTTGAGCAAGTCGCCAATGCAACAACGGAAGCGGTACTGACTTTAATCCGTGACAGCCTAACCATTGTTGGTTTATTGGCATGGATGATTTACCTCAATGGCATGTTATCACTCATTATCCTGCTCACCGTGCCAATCATTGGTGTATTAGTTTTTAGTATCAGTTCTCGGTTTAGAAAAATCAGTAAAACCATCCAAGATTCAATGGGTGATGTAGGCCATATTAGTAGTGAAGTGATTGAAGGCCAAAGAGAAGTTAAAACATTTGGCAGCCATCAATATGAAATAGAACGTTTTGAAAAAGCCAATCAAAAAAACCGTCAGCAAAGAATGAAAAAAATCACCACGGATGCCATCAGTCAGCCGATTATCCAGTTAATTACCATTCTCGGTTTATCAGGTGTTATTTACCTAGCAACACAACCTGAGATGTTAGAAAAAATATCGGTAGGTAGCTTTATTTCATTTGTAACAGCCATGTTTATGATTCTTACCCCCATTAAACGGCTGACAAAAATAAACGCTAAATTACAGGCGGGTATCGCTGCAGCACAAAGTATCTTTAACTTACTTGATATACCACAAGAACCGGACTCGGGCACACAAACAATGCCGCGTGCTCAGGGTGACATTCATTATAAAAATGTCAGTTTTTCCTACAACTCAGATAAAGGCATGATTCTCAACGATATTTCATTTCATGTCAAAGCAGGACAAACAGTGGCCTTTGTTGGTCACTCTGGCAGTGGTAAAACAACCTTGGTGAGTTTATTAGCCCGCTTTTACCCGCTTAGTAAGGGTGAGATATTAGTGGATGGTGTGGGTATTAATGAACTGACACTGTCGTCACTCCGTGATCAAATGTCACTGGTTAATCAACAAGTCATCTTATTTAATGACACCATTGCCAACAATATTACCTATGGTCAAAAAGAGCAGATCAGCAATGAGAGAATTGTTGAAGCCGCTAAAGCCGCTCATGCTTGGGAGTTTATCGACCGACTGCCTGATGGGCTGGCAACCCACGTCGGTCAAAACGGTGTGTTGTTATCAGGTGGTCAACGACAACGCTTAGCCATTGCCCGCGCCTTATTACGCGATGCCCCTATTTTGGTACTCGATGAAGCAACCGCCTCATTGGACTCAGAAGCAGAGCGTCATATTCAGTTGGCCTTAGAAACATTAATGACAAAACGTACCACCTTAGTCATTGCACATCGCCTATCGACGATTGAAAAAGCAGATCAAATTATTGTCATGCACGATGGTCGAATTGTGGAAACAGGCACACATGCTGAGCTGCTAGAAAAAGGCCGCCATTATGCTGAACTGCATCGTCTACAATTTCAGGAAAAATCAGCTACAACTGAATGATCATGAAATGCTTAGTCAATAGTTGGTATCAATCTCACCCTATACGCTGGTTATTATGGCCTTTAGCCATACTCTATCGTGTCGTAATCTCACTACGTCGGCTTCTGTATCGTGTCGGTGTATTTAAGCAAACTCGATTAAATGTACCCGTCATTATTGTTGGTAATATCAGTGTCGGTGGTACCGGAAAAACCCCTTGTGTAATTTGGCTAGCTAAACAGCTGCAACAAGCTGGTTTTCGTCCCGGTATCATCAGTCGAGGTTATGGCGGTAAAGCTGAACATTATCCACAAAATGTCACCCCTCAAAGCGATCCCGCTATCGTTGGTGATGAACCTATTATTATCAGCCGACAGTCAGCTTGCCCAATGATGGTCTCACCTAATCGTGTTGATGCCGCTAGACAATTATTAGAGCAATTTGACTGCAATATTATTATTGCTGACGATGGTTTGCAGCATTATGCCTTAGCGCGAGATATTGAGATTGTTGTGGTCGATGACCAGCGTTTATTTGGCAATCAATATTGTCTACCCGCAGGCCCTTTACGTGAACCGATGTCACGTCTAAAAGAAGTCGATTTTATTATTCATAATGGCAATCAAACTGAGGCTGAGTTCAGCATGACAGCAAGACAAGGTGATGCTATTAATTTAGCTAATCCTCAGCAAACAAAAACACTGACTAACTTTCAACAAAAAGTTCATGCCATTGCAGGTATTGGCAATCCACAACGATTTTTTAATCAATTAAGCACTGCCGGACTAAACCTTATTACTCATCCCTTTAGCGATCATCACCCCTATCAATCAAGCGATGTTGATTTTAATGATGACCTTGATATTTTGATGACAGAAAAAGATGCCGTAAAATGCCAACACTTTGCCAATAAAAATATGTGGTATATCCCCATTGAAGCCACAATAAGCGGTAAACTTAATCAACACTTATTAAACAAATTAGCGGAACGTGATCCACATGGATAAAACTCTACTTGAAATTCTAGCCTGCCCTAGTTGTAAAAGCAGCTTACATTACCAAAAAGAACAGCAAGAACTTGTCTGCCCTGCGTGTCGTCTCGCCTATCCTATTCGTGATGATATTCCGGTGATGCTGACTGACGAAGCTCGAGTACTTGCTAGCGATGAAGAAATTAGTTAAATGGCGTTTAAAATTGTTATTCCAGCTCGTTTTGCATCAACACGTCTACCAGGTAAACCCTTATTAGATATTGCTGGCAAACCGATGATTCAACATGTCTATGAACGTGCTCAAGAAAGTCATGCCAGTGACGTAATTATTGCTACGGATAATGACGATATTATGCGTATTGCCCACGATTTTGGTGCCGATGTCTGTATGACACGTGCCGATCATCTTTCAGGTACCGATCGCCTAGCAGAAGTGGCGATACAAAGAGGTTTTGCCGATGATGATATTATTATTAATGTGCAAGGTGATGAGCCGTGTTTGCCTGCCAGCCTGATCAATCAAGTTGCAGAAGACTTAGAACAGTATGCTGATGCAGATATGGCCACCTTATATAGCCAAATTGACCAAGAAAAACACGTATTTGATGCCAACGTCGTTAAAGTGGTTATGGATGTCCAAGGTTATGCACTCTATTTTAGTCGCGCGCCTATTCCTTGGATGCGAGATCATTTTGATCAACAATCAAGCTTACCACCGGAACTACCTCATTATCGCCATATAGGTTTATATGGCTATCGAGCGAGCTTCTTAAAACATTACTCAGAACTAAGCCCTTGTATATTGGAACAAGAAGAATCTTTAGAGCAGTTACGGGTTTTATATCACGGTAAAAAGATACACCTAAGCAAGGCAATGATCTCAGCAGGGCATGGTGTCGATACACAACAAGACCTTGATGAAGTACGTAAGCTTCTGAGCTAACTAATCATAGCAGTGGCTTTAACCCCAAAGTTAATTCAAATCCAGAGGTGTTGCCATCTTGTAGAAGAACTATAAATTCTTTTCTAACAATATATCAATACCAGCAGCAATCAGTTCTGAATGTAGTTCACCTTCACCATCAAACACGGTCAAGATATAGGTCACAGGCACAGCACGATGGCCTTCACCATATTGTGTGGCCTGAATACTGGTATCAGGATTTAACACCTGTAAAACTAATTCACAGCCATCGAGTAGCTCAATGATTTCACACTGCTGCTGTTGGTAAACCACCTGCTGGCCTAATAAGGCCAGCAGGTGTTCACATTCAAATTGTTTATTCGCTGACATCTTCTTTAGCAGGCGCCTCTTTAGTCACTTTTTTAGGTGCTCGTTTTTTAACGATTACCTTTTCAGCACCATTATCTTCTGAACTTGCTTTTTTTGCCACATTTTCTGTAGCTACAGCAGCCGGAGCTACTTTTTCCTGTTGATCTTTTGCTGCAGGACGACGACGACGCGCCGCAGTTCCTGTTGATGTTCGACCTCGACGCGGTTTATTCGCTGCAGGCTTATTTTCTGCAGGCGGTTTATTGCCATCGATTTCTTTAGTCGCAGCTGTAGACGGTATATTACCATTCACTTCAGCGACAGCTGCAGTGGGAACAGCATTGCCATCCACTTCTTTTTTCTCAGGTGCGATCTTATTACCTGCATCTTCTGCAACAACAACATCACCCTCTGTACGCGGCTTACGGCGACGTCCACCACGACGAGTACGTTTTGCATTAGGATTTTGGCTTTGTTCCGCTTTATCCTCTTGTGGTTTAGCCTTATTAGCATTTGTTTCAGCTTTATCTTCGTTACCACTACTGTCTTTATCACCTTTAGCATGATCTGGACGACGACGTGGCGGACGACGATTATTTCTATTATTACGTGGACGTTTTGTTTGTTCACGTTTTGGCGCTTGTTCCGTTTTCACTTCAGCTTCTACAGTTTCTTCAACTTCATCTGCAGGCTTACCGGTTAAGACGTTTAACAAACGTTTTAATAAGCTCGGCTTTTTATTTTCAACGGTATTTGTGTTTGGTGCTGTGGCCGCTGCAGCGATTGGTGCGGGTGCAGATGGTGAAACACCTGTTACGGCAGCTTGTTCAACAGCCGGTTTATCTTTCATTGCTTCAGGAACTTCAGGTTCAGGCGTAACCATCAGATGATGACTTACTTCAGTTACATCATTGCCCTCTTTCACACGTTCGATATCAAAATGCGGTGTATCTAAATGCGGGTTGGGAATTAATAATAACTTCACATCTTGACGACGCTCAATTTCTTCTAATTGAACCCGTTTTTCATTCAACATAAACGTTGCAACAGAAATCGGTAACTGAATCACTAATTTTGAAATACGATCTTTCGTTGCTTCTTCTTCAACCAGGCGTAATACAGCTAAACCTAATGATTGCACACCACGTACATGACCTAAACCACCACAACGTGGGCAGATTTCTTCATGTGCATCACCTAATGATGGACGCAAACGTTGGCGAGACATTTCCAATAAACCGAAACGAGAAATACGGCCCACTTGCACGCGTGCACGATCTGCTTTTAATTGATCACGCAGACGGTTCTCAACTTCACGTTGATGACGTGTTGGCCCCATATCAATGAAATCGATAACAACCAAGCCACCCAAATCACGAATACGTAGCTGACGAGCAATTTCTTCTGCCGCTTCTAAGTTGGTATTAAAAGCCGTTTCTTCAATATCACCGCCTTTATTAGCTCGCGCCGAGTTCACATCGATAGAGATCAATGCTTCTGTCGGATCGATAACTAAAGCACCACCTGATGGCAAGCGAACTTCATGTCGGAAAGCTGTTTCAATCTGACTTTCGACTTGGTAGCGGGTAAATAAAGGCACTTTATCTTGATACAGCTTAAATTTACTAAGCTCATGAGGCATAACCATCGTCATAAAATCATGACCGGTTTTATATACTTCTGCTGAATCAACTAAGATTTCACCAATATCTTTACGCAGATAATCACGTAAAGCACGAATGATGATATTGCTTTCTTGATAAACTAAAAACGGTGCTTTACGTTGTTCGTTAGCTTTATCGATTGCTGTCCATAACTGAACTAAATACTCTAAATCCCACTGTAATTCTTCGGCTTGTTTACCAACACCAGCAGTACGCACAATCATGCCCATACCTTCAGGCACTTCTAAAGAACGTAATGCTTCTTGTAATTCAGCACGCTCTTCGCCTTCGATACGACGTGAAATACCACCAGCACGTGGGCTATTAGGCATAAGCACTAAATAACGTCCTGCAAGGCTAATAAAAGTCGTTAATGCTGCCCCTTTATTACCACGTTCTTCTTTTTCAATTTGAACAACAAGTTCTTGACCGACAGAAAGTACATCTTGCACATTGATGCGACCTGATGACTCGCCATCTTTTGAATCACGTTGCTTGAAATAGTCTTTTGAAATTTCTTTTAGGGATAAAAAACCTTGACGTTCAGAGCCATAGTCAACAAAGACAGCCTCCAAACTTGGTTCAACACGGGTGATTTTTCCTTTGTAAATATTACCTTTCTTTTGTTCACGAGAAGGGATGGCAATATCTAGATCAAACAAGCGCTGGCCGTCAACCATCGCTACACGCAACTCTTCTTCATTCGTCGCGTTAATTAAAATTCGCTTCATTTAAAACCTCTGTATGAGGCTCACACGCTGGTATCCCCTTGTATTCGGGGACTTGCATAGTCTTTTATCGACTTCAGCAGGACAATATTTCACTTATTGATTTGCAATTAATCATCACAACACGTCTTACATTTGCGTATTGTTTTATGCCTACAAATTGGTCTAATTTATTATTTTTCTTGTTTTCAACAAAGACCATAGCCGCAATAGTGTTGTCTGCGACCTTTATTCAGTATTGCCGTCCACCCCATGGTGTCGCTAGCTAATACCTACTCATTAATTACTTGTCACTGTCCTGTCTGGTGCAAAATAGTTTTTAAACCAAGACGTGGGAACCACTTAAATTTATTACTCATTATTGAGCCTAACCACGCCTGATATTGTTCTTCAAACGCGTCAATCAAAACTTGGGCTTTGCCGCATCAACTTCCCATTATATTAAGAAGGAGCGACCATGCCATTTTTAAGCCTTTTTAGCTAAAGTCGGTATACTATGACCAACCCTTTACAAAAAGACAACATCGGAATATAACAGTCCTTTGTCATATCAGCAATAGTAAACATCATATTTAGGACTTATTAGTTCATGACGACAAGCGATAAAAAATCTTTTTCAGTGCAATTTGTTGATATTTCAGCGGCTCAAGCTGGGCAAAGAATTGACAATTTTTTACTCACTTTACAAAAAGGTGTGCCCAAAAGTCGAATTTATCGTGCCATTCGTAAAGGCGAAGTCCGCGTTAATAAAGGTCGCATAAAACAAACCTATAAAATACAGGCAGGTGATACGGTTCGAGTGCCGCCTCTACATACCGCAGAAAAATCAAAAATTACAACTGTCAGTGATCGTTTCAGGCTGCAAATTAACGAATGCATTATGTTAGAAGATGATGCACTATTAGTTCTCAATAAACCTTCTGGGGTTGCTGTTCATGCGGGTAGTAATATTGAGCAAGGTCTTATTGAAGCATTACGCATTATTCGAGACGACTTACCCTATCTTGAACTTGTTCATCGCCTCGATCGTGATACCTCTGGTTGTTTATTAGTCGCCAAAAGTCGTGAAGCTCTACTCAATATGCAACAACAAATGAAAAACCACGAGATTGATAAACGTTACCTAACCTTATTAAAAGGTTCATGGGGCACCGAAGAGCGACTTATTGAACAGCCGTTGATGAAAAACAGTGTGTCTTCAGGTGAGCGTATGGTGATTGTGGATCCCGAAGGTAAGTATTCAAAAACAGTATTTAAACCGATTGAATCTTTTCCACAAGCTCAACTGACCGAGGTCATACTGTACACAGGACGTACCCATCAAATTCGTGTTCACTCCGCCTATATGGGCAACCCTGTTGCTGCAGATGACAAATATGGTCAACGTAATTTTAATCGTGACATGAAAAAATTCGGCTTAAAACGTCTATTTTTACACGCTTGGAAACTCGGCATAAGCCACCCATTAACTGGGGAAAAACTACGACTAGAAGCCCCGCTACCTGAACAGTTAAACAATGTGGTCACTAAACTGCGAGCGCAATAATGAGTCAATATCAACTTATCGTCTTTGATTGGGATGGTACCTTAATGGATTCCACCGGTCACATTGTCCAGTGTATGCAGCACGCCATTAGCCAACTTGATTTTCCCTCATTAGATGACGCTGCTATCAGTCATATTATTGGTTTAGGGCTTAATGAAGCTGCTCAAGCACTTTACCCTAAGATTAGCACTGACGACGTAGAACAACTGGCTAATAGCTATCGGAAAATCTGGTTAAATTCGTCTCCTAATACACCTTTATTTGATAATGCCAGCCAACTCATTCAAAAACTGAATCAGCAAGACTACTTTCTCGGTGTCGCGACAGGGAAAAGCCGTTCGGGTTTAGATAAAGTATTGACCAGCACAGAGCTCGCCCCCTTATTTCATGCCACTCGTTGCGCCGATGAATGTCACTCAAAACCGCATCCTCAAATGATTGAAGAATTGATGGACTATTGTGGTGTCAGCGCCAAACAAACACTGATGATTGGTGACACGGAATATGATTTACAAATGGCGCATAATGCCGGTGCTGATAGCCTCGGTATTAGTCATGGTGCTCATGGCATTGAAACACTAGCAGCCTGCCAACCACGAGATATTGTGGCTAATTTGCATCAAGTCGAACAATGGCTAATGGCACGCTAATATCAACAGCAAAATATCCGCTGATAACTTGTAGTCTGGCATTTGTTATGATTTACTTCTCCTCTTACCTCCTTTTTGGAAGCTGAAATTATGGCCACATTTGGCGATTTCCCTAACCCTAATGACAAAAATATGAGCGGTACGCCTAATGAACAAGGTAGCTGGGAACGTAAAGTACTCGAAGATTTAGCCTTTGCCGCACTCAATGAGCAACGTAAAAGTCGCCGCTGGGGTTATGTATTTAAAGGTTTGATGTTTGTTTATTTAATGGCTTTGTTAATGTTAATGATTCCAGCCGGCGAACTCCCTATTCATCAAGAAAATCACACTGCACTTGTTGAAATAAATGGTGTCATTGCCGCTGATGCTGACGCCAATGCAGATACCATTGTCACCGGTATTCGCGATGCCTTCGACAGCCCTAATGCACAGGGTTTAATCCTTAGACTAAATACGCCTGGTGGTAGCCCGGTACAAGCAGGCATTATTAATGATGAGATTCAACGCCTGAAAAAAACACGGCCTGACTTCCCTGTTTATGCCGTTATTCAAGATGTGTGTGCGTCGGGTGGTTATTATATTGCAGCTGCTGCTAAAGAAATTTATGCCGATAAGGCCAGCATCGTAGGTTCAATTGGTGTGCGTATGGATAGTTTTGGTTTCACTGAAACCATTGAGAAACTAGGTATTGAGCGACGCTCATTAACTGCAGGTGAAAATAAAGCCTTTCTTGACCCGTTTTTACCGATGAGAGAACAAGATATTAAACACGCCCACAATATGCTTGATAATATCCACCAACAGTTTATCGATGTGGTTAAAGCCGGGCGTGGTGATCGATTAGCCGATGATCCAGACCTGTTTACTGGCCTTTTTTGGTCTGGTGAACAAGCTTTACCTTTAGGTCTTATAGATGGTTTAGCCAACAGCAGTACGGTTGCTCGAGATATCATTGGTGCAGAAGATATTATTGATTACACGCCTCGACCAAATTACTTAGATCGTTTTGCCGGTAAACTCGGTGCAACACTTAGCCAAACACTATTTCAATCATCAACTGTAGGCATACGATAATGACTGAATCTAATTTAACTGAACAAGAACATAAAGCACGGCAGGAGTTATTTCGTTATACCGATCTTTCTCACCCTGTCATGCAAGCAATGTTTGACCTACAAGTTGAGTCGCCCACTCCAGTCACGGAGGACGATTAACAATGGCACTTAATGCAGAATCACTGGTTAATAAATCACTTGAGCTGGTATCACCACCCACTACCTATACTCTACTGAATGATTTAATGAATGATCCTAATAGTTCCGCTGAAGATATTAGCGCTGTTATTAATACTGATCCCGCTCTAGCAACACGACTATTAAAAGTGGTGAACAGCCCTTTTTATGGTTTTCCTTCACAGATCAATACCATTTCACGTGCAATTACCATTATTGGTACCCGTGAACTTATCCATTTAGTATTAGCCACCTCGGTGATTAATTCATTTAATGGTATTCCCAGCTCGCTGATTAATATTGACGAGTTTTGGCGTCATAGTCTTGCCTGTGCCATTGCTGCTAAGCAATTGGCTTTAAAATGCGGTCAACGTGCTGCAGAGCGTTTTTTCCTAGCAGGTCTATTACATAATATTGGTAGTTTAGTTATCTATCAATCGATGCCTGAACTAGCTAAAGAAGCCATTAATAGTGCTAAATTTGGTAATGAAGTTATCTATTTATCAGAACAACGCGTCATGGGCTTTGATCACACAGAAGTAGGACAAGCACTGGTTAAGGCATGGCGACTCCCTAGTTCTTTAGGGGATGTAGCTCGTTATCATCACACGCCAACAGAGTCTGAGGAGTTTGCTCTTGAGGTCGCTATTGTGCACATTGCTGACATTCTGGTGAGTTCAGCTCAATTGGGTCATAGTGGTGATAATCATGTACCACCACTCGATGCTAAAGCATGGGACTTATTAGGTATAGAGTCATCAGCATTAACAGAAATAACACAGGTCGTTACAACACAACTGGATGATCTGACATCGGTCATGATGTAATAAGATAATCCCATCTAAAAAAGACAAGAGGCACAGCATGAGAACAGTATTATTAGGCGCTCCCGGTTCAGGCAAAGGAACACAAGGCGTTGTATTATCTAAGAAATATGATATTCCACAAATCTCCACAGGTGATTTATTAAGAGCCGCTGTGAGTGCGGGTTCTGAATTGGGCAAACAAGCCAAAACGGCCATGGATGCAGGTGCCTTAGTCTCTGATGAGATCGTTATTGGTTTGATTCGTGAACGTATTTCACATGATGATGCTAAAAATGGTTATATTCTGGATGGCTTCCCTCGTAATATTCCTCAAGCTGAAGCACTTGACGCTATGCTGGAAGACTTAAACCAACCTTTACAAGGTGTTGTTCTACTTGATGTTGCATTTGCAGAGTTATTACAGCGTCTAACGGGACGTCGTACCTGTAAAGACTGTGGTGCTATCTACAATATTCACCTATCTCCATCTAAAATTGAAGACCACTGTGATGCCTGTAATGGCCCATTATTCCAGCGTGCCGACGATAATGAAGACACGATTGCTAACCGTTTAAATGTGTATCAAGAGCAAACTGCACCTTTAGTCAATTATTACCAAGAGCAAAACAAATTACACAGTATTGCAGGTGTTGGTAATGTTGATGACATTACCACCGCTGTCAACGCTGTTTTTGACAGTATCTAACAGCAGCTTTCAAGCAGTTTCATTTCCTCGTCTAATCCTGGCGAGGAAATGAGCTTTATTGACTATGGCTAATATTCTCGCAATCGGTATTGCTACACTCGACATCATCAATGTTGTTGCTGCATACCCTGAAGAAGACTCTGAAATTCGAGCTCTGTCACAACAACAATCACGTGGTGGTAATGCCACCAATACCTTAACCGTATTAAGTCAGCTAGGTCATCACTGTTATTGGGGCGGAATTTTAATTAATGAAGCTGATAGCCAAGTCATCAAAGACGATCTTGCCCTATCCAATATTGATACCCGCTATTGCCAACAATTGGCCGACGGTAAAATGCCAACCTCATATATAAGCTTGAACCAGTCATCGGGGAGTCGAAGTATTGTGCACTATCGTGACTGCCCAGAGTTTAGTTTTGCAGAGTTTGTCAAAATAGACCTAAGCAGCTTTGATTGGCTGCACTTTGAGGGCCGTAATATTGCTGACACAGCAAAAATGCTTCACTATGTAAAACAGCATTTCCCGACACTGTCATGCTCATTAGAAATTGAAAAGCCACGCGCTGACATTGAAGATCTATTTTCGCTTGCTGATGTATTATTATTTTCCAGACAGTATGCCCAAAGTCGTGGTTTTAATGATGCCAGCCACTTTTTAAATTCATTGACTGCTAATCAAATTGCAACATGTGCATGGGGACAACAAGGTGCATGGCTAAAAACAGCCGATGGTCACATTCAGCATAGTGACTCCTTTTCACCGCCACACGTCATCGATACATTAGGTGCAGGTGATACCTTTAATGCTGGGTTTATCCATGGTCTGGTCAATAACACTAAAGCTACTATCGCCTTAAGCCATGCCTGCCAACTTGCCGGGCATAAATGTGGTCAAACTGGTTTTGCCAATCTCATGACCAATTTCCACTTTCAAAGTTAATTAATTATGTCTTGGACTTTTTTGTGTAAGAAATACGATCTCCCGTTAAATTCAACCAAGAGTTTCAGCATCACAACTGATGGTGAAACACTGGAGTTACTGGTACTGACGCAGCAAGATGAAGTCTATGCCTATAAAAATCACTGCCCTCACCTTGGCATTCCCCTTAATTGGCAGCCTGATCAGTTTTTATCGATTGAAGAAACTCATATTCAATGTTCTACCCATGGTGCATTATTCACTTTTGAACAAGGTGACTGTATTGCCGGCCCCTGCACGGGTCAGTCTTTAACTAGGTTTCCACTTGAACAGCGCAATGATGAGATATGGCTACAATATTGATTATGTCTTATACTTTGACAAATACTTTCACTTACTCAATAAACGGGATGGGATAACACCTGAATGGATATAAGAAAACGCATTCGTATTGGTGATCTGCTTGTTGAGAATAAACTTATCTCTGAAGCACAGCTAACAACCGCTTTAGCCGAACAAAAGAAAACTCGGCGCAAGCTAGGTAAAACCCTGATTGATCTGGATTTCATCCAAGAATCTCAATTATTAAGATTATTATCACAACAGCTGAATATTCCTTATCTTGATTTGAAAACCACCCCCATTGTTCCTGATGTGTTCAAATTATTACCAGAAATTCATGCACGCCGATTCCGTGCTATCGCCATTAAAGAACAAGATGATAAAGTCTTAGTGGGCATGGCCGATCCTTCTGATATCTATGCCTATGATGAAATTGAAAAAGTATTAAAACGCCCCATCACTATTGCTGCTATTAGTGAAAATGATTTATTGTCACACTTAGAAGCAGACTATCGTAAAACAGATCAAATTGACTCCTTAGCTGAAGTGCTTGATGATGAATTAGCAGAAACAGATTTTGATCTGCAGGCACTCACACAATCAACATCAACAGCTGATGCCCCGGTTGTAAAACTATTACAGGCTATTTTTGAAGACGCTGTATCAATGCAAGCCTCAGACATTCATATCGAGCCCGATAGTAATGTGCTTAGGATCCGCCAACGGATTGATGGTGTATTACAAGAACAAATAGTCGATGAAACCCGTATTGCCAACGCCCTTACCTCTCGTTTAAAACTGATGGCCGGTCTAAATATTTCTGAAAAACGCCTACCTCAAGATGGTCGTTTTAATATTAAAGTCAAAAACAAAAGCATTGACGTCCGTCTCTCAACTATGCCGATGGTACATGGTGAATCGGTGGTAATGCGTCTACTTGATCATTCGCAAGGCATGCTAAACCTTAATAAGTTGGGTATTCCAGCACATGTGCTTGAGCCACTTAATGCCTTGATTAAAAAACCACATGGTCTATTGCTCGTTACTGGTCCGACCGGTAGTGGTAAAACAACGACCTTATATGCTGCACTCAATGATATTAACTCCGCCAGTAGCAAGATTATTACCGCAGAAGATCCCGTTGAATATCAATTACCACGTATAAACCAAGTACAAATTCATGAAAAAATTGGCCTGACATTTCCTTCTGTTCTACGTACCGCCTTGCGCCAAGATCCCGATGTCATTTTAATTGGTGAAATGCGCGATCAAGAAACGGTTGAGATTGGTCTGCGCGCTGCGATGACTGGGCACCTTGTATTTTCGACTTTACACACTAATGATTCAATAAGCACCGTTGATCGTTTATTAGATATGGGTGCTGAAGGTTTCTTAGTAGCAAGTTCATTACAAGCCGTATTAGCTCAACGACTGGTACGCAAATTATGTTCTGACTGTCGTCAACCACATGAATTAGATTCCTCAGACAGTTTTTGGGTTAAAAACATGTTAGATACCGAAGATCTACCCAGCTTTTATCGTGCACAGGGATGTCACCTTTGTAATGAGACTGGGTATAAAGGCAGAACCGGCGTATATGAATTACTTATCATCACGCCTGAACTAGCCACGGCGATGCAACATGGAGATAAAGCCTTATTTAAACGCATAGCACTACAACAACAACATATGAAAACACTGTCTATTCACGCAATTGAGTTAGCACAAAAAGGTATAACTACCTTAGAAGAAGTGCTGCGGATTGCTGGTGATATTGATATTACACCGCCTGAACATAAACATGTCACCTAAGTGGTCACTTTAAACTATGGCTAATTTTCACTATAAAGGTCGCAATGCTAAAGGTGAATCCACCAGCGGAGAGCTTGAGGCTCAATCGCCAAGTGATGCGGCAAGCCATCTGATCAATATAGGCATTACTCCAATCGATATCAGCGAAGTAGTTGCCAAACAAGATGATATTGTTGAAAAACTACAAGATCTACTCAATAGCCGTACACCCGATACCAATGAGTTGATCATGTTCAGTCGACAGATGTCGACATTGCTCAAAGCGGGTATTTCTATTTTACCTACCTTGCTGGGTTTAAAAGAACATATGACTCACCGCGGTATGCGTGAGGCGGTGACTGAAATAGCATCTGATCTAGAGTCAGGCCGTACTCTTTCAGGTAGCATGCAAAAGCATCCTCATATATTTTCAAACTTATTTGTTAGCATGATCAATGTCGGTGAAAATACTGGCCAACTTGATGAGGCATTCCAACAGGTCTATAAATACCTTGAAATAGATAAGGAAACCAAAGATCGCGTTAAAGAGGCCTTGCGTTATCCTAGCTTTGTGATGATCGCAATGGCGCTTGCAGTTGCTATTATCAATCTATTTGTTATTCCAGCTTTTGCACAGGTTTTTTCTGGTTTTGGCAGTGAATTACCTTGGGCAACAAAAATACTCATGGCCACATCACAGTTCACTGTCGATTATTGGCACTATCTTTTATTAGCGCTTGTGATGGCTTTTATGGGTGTTAAAGCCTATCTAAAAACAGAAAAAGGTCAGTACCAGTGGGACCGTTATAAATTACGCCTTCCCTTAGTAGGCAGTATTGTAAATAGAGCGACATTAGCACGCTTCTCACGCTCCTTTTCGATGGCATTTCGTGCGGGGGTGCCGATTACTCAAACCCTTGTAATTGTCAGTAAAGCTGTTGATAACACCTTTATTGAACAACGTATTATTGGTATGCGTGATGGCCTCGAACATGGTGAATCACTCACCCAAACAGCCATTGCTAGTGAATTATTCACCCCCCTTGTTTTACAGATGATTTCTGTCGGTGATGATACCGGTGCTGTTGATGATATGTTGGATGAAGTGGCCACCTTTTATGAACGTGAAGTGGAGTATGACACCAAAAAACTAAGTAGTGCCATTGAACCTATTATGATTGTACTGATCGGTATTATGGTATTAATTCTTGCCCTAGGTGTGTTCTTGCCAATGTGGGATTTAGGTGGCGCAGCGATGGGCCGTTAATCCTAACTATGAAAAGCAATAAAAAAAGGTTAGAATCATATTTTTAGTCTTATATACTTTAAGACTCAATAATTATTTAAGGACAAGCAATGAAGCAGCAACAAGGTTTTACACTAATTGAATTAGTGATGGTTATTGTAATATTAGGTATTTTAGCGGCAACGGCTTTACCGAAGTTTGCTAGCTTACAAGGTGATGCAAGAACAGCCTCAATTAATTCAGCTGCTGGTGCAGTAAAATCTGCAATGGCCATTACCCATGCAAAATCACTTATTGATGGTGATGAAGGCGCAGCAACTTCTAGTCTAGTTCTAGAAGGCACAACGGTTAATATGGTTTATGGCTATCCCGCTGCTGCAGATATTCATTTAGCGGCAGGGCTAGGAGTTGAATACGGTAATGCAGCAGGTGTCATTACACTTGTTAGTAATACAACATGCACATTTACCTATAGTGTAGCCACATCTGCAACTGCTCCAGCTACTGTCAGCGCTGTTACTCCTTGTTAATGTCTATAACAAATCACACTACTGATGTGTTTTAGTAAAAATAGTTAAGCCTTGGCTCACCCCAAGGCTTTTTATTTACACAATCTGTGATATTAGCTAAACCTCCCACTTCAATCCCTTACTCAAAACCTTCCGGTTTTACCTTAGTAGAACTTGTCTTAGTAATCGTCTTACTCAGCATTATTTCCGCTGTTGCCTTACCCCGATTTTTTGGCCGTAATGATTTTGATCAACGGGTATTTTTTGATGGCACTTTGAATGCCATACGTTATGCCCAAAAAATTGCTGTAGCAACAGGCTGTCAAACTCAAGTGGCCATCGTCGATAATAGCTTTGCCCTGTTACGTGAAGATAATTGTGATGGTAGCACTGCAACATTCAATAATAGCCTTACTGTTGTCGATCCTAGCACGGGAAATACAGACTATATTGGTTCTCAATCTGGCGTCACATTGACAGCAGCACAGGCGAATATGAGCTTTGATTCTCTGGGTAGAATAAGCCCTATTAGTAGCAGCACTGATAATACGATCACCGTCGGTAGCCGACAAATCACCATTAATGCTCAAACAGGGTTTAGTTATGACAGTACGCCCTAAGTTGCTGCAAGCTAACAAGCTGCAAGGAGCAACCCTTGTCGAGCTTATCATCACCATTGTAATTATCAGTGTGTCTTTAACAGGCATACTCAGTGTGGTTAACCTCACCACCAGCCATAGTGCTGATCCTATGGTGCAGCATCAAGCCACTGCTATTGCCGAGAGCTACTTAGAAGAGATCTTATTGCAAAACTATAACGATCCAGAAACGCCCTTAAATCCATATGGTAGTGATACCGGGGAAAGCCGCCCAACATTTGACGATGTCGATGATTATCATGCTTTATCAGATACTGGCGCCAAAGATCAAAGTGGCAATGCACTTGCTGGCTTGGGCAACTATATCATTAACATCACCGTCAACGCGGAAACAGTGTCTACCGTAGCAATGAAAAAAATCACCGTCTCTGTCACCCGTCCTGGCACACAGAATATTGTGTTAATCGGCTATAGGGCCGATTATTAATGTTGTTATCACATCGCCCACAAGCGGGATTCTCATTAGTCGAACTGATTATCACCATCATCTTAGGTGGGATTGTGGCGTCAATGACAGCATCCATTCTCACTTTACCCATTAATGCCTATATCGATACGAGTCGACGCGCCACCTTAAGTGATGTTGCTGAATCAGCATTACGTCGCATGCAACGGGATATTCGACGTGCTTTACCCAACAGTATTCGCATTTCAGCTGATGGGCAAACACTGGAATTGCTTCATATTGTTAATGGTGGTCGTTACCGCTCATCAAAAGATGCCAATGATGTTAACTGTGAAACAAGTTCTAGCGCCGTTAATTGTGATATTCTCGATTTTTCTATAGCAGACACAAGTTTTGATGTTTTAGGTGAACTAAAAAACTTCTCTGACATTACCTTAAATCAAGACCAAGTTATTATTTATCCTCTAGAAACAGTCGGCTCCAATGCCTACAATAGCAGTGAAAATAGAACCGGCCTTGCCGCCACCTCAACGGCAAGGCATATTGGATTAAACCCTGCATTCCAATTTCCATTTAGCTCTCCTCAACAACGATTTTTCATTGTCGACACACCGATAACGTATCACTGTGATACAACAGCAGCAGCTACAAAAGATAAAGTACTAAGGCGTTATAGTCAGTATACAATTCAAAGTACACAGCCACAGCCAACAAATCCGACTGCCGGAACCCCTGCAACACCGATATCTGCTGGTAGTAAGGTGGACTGGCAAGCCAATTATGTGGCACGTTGCAACTTTAGTTATAACGCTGGCTCCAGCACACGCTCTGCTTTGGTCACATTGGAGCTTGTGGTGACAGATGATGCTGGCGAGTCCATTAGACTATTACATCAAGTTCATGTGGATAATCAACCATGATCAAACAACAAGGCATAACGCTTATCGGTGCAATTTTTGTACTCATTATTGTCAGCTTATTAGGCCAATATTTAGTCACTATTTCGGCTGTTCAACGTCAAACGAGTTTATTAGCCTTACAATCAGCTCGTGCTTATCAGGCGGCTAATGCAGGCATTGAATGGGCAGTAGGACACGCGACTTTTTGTAACTCAGGCACATTGTCTATCAATAATTTTAATGTGACCGTGACATCAACACTTGATGTCAATAGCCCTTATAATGAGGGTAAAAAAGATATCGCTGGCAATGATATCAATACGACTATCTGCCAAGTAAAATCACAAGCTCAATATGCTAGCTACGGTAGCATCGATTTTGTATCTCGCTCAATTGAGGTCACTATTCATGACTAGAATTATACATTTCATTATCTTATTAACATTAACACTGAATTATTCAATTGTTTATGCTAAAAAACCCACAACGTCTTTACCCTCATTTTCCTGTTCTACATCTGATTCTGGTGCAGCGATTATCAATGAGGTGTATCTCCATCCTGCCGAATTTATAGAGATAAAAATACTCGCCGAAAATACTGATACCAATGGTTGGGAGCTGTGTTATCAAAAAACAAATAGCAGTGAAGCATGTACAACGTCACCATTTGGTGCTACTTATGGCGTAGATAGTTACCTTGTCTACCGCACACCTTCTAGTGCCAAAATAAACCAAACCGGTGGTGAAATACTAATAAAAGACAGTAGTGGCAATGCGATTAATGCCTTTTTGTTTTGTAATGATGCCAGCTGTATTGCTGATTTATGGGATGTTAATGCAGCCTGTTTATCAGTCCTAACTAATCACGATAGCAGTGCAAAAGATATTGCTCGAAGACCAGATGGCACGGGAGAGTTGCAAGACAATGGTTCAACACCGACTGAAGGTTATAGTAATGATGATGAGTTACCTAGCGATGCCGATAGCTTCAACTGTATTGAGCCCAACGCAGCAGATGCTACCGCTAAACAAATTTTTACTAAACTAGCAGGAAGCGATTTCAGCCTGGATATTGTGGCGATAAAAAATGCAGCCATTGATACTAATTACAATCAAACAGTCGCTGTAGAAATTATCGATCAAGCTAATGCAAATACGGTTATTTATAGTGATGGTAACGTTAACTTTGTTAATAATGTCGATAATGGCCGTAAATCAATTACATTCTCAGCTATTGATACAGCCTATAGAAACCTCGCCTGCCGTGTCACCCATACAACAGGCGCCACATCGACAACTGATATTTCAGATAATTTTTCAGTACGCCCTAGTTTCTTAACCATTAGCTCCAATATGACTAATGCCACTAGTAGTGGCGATCCCAAAACAAAAGCCGGTGATACTTTTGAATTAACAGCAACTGCAATCCCCGGTTACGATAACACGCCCTCAATTGATAACAGCAAGATCCAAGCACATATTGCTGCTGTTCAAGCAGGAACCATTAGTGGTGTTTTTTCTCCAGCTGACAGTACGACAGGTATTGCTAATGGCACTGCTTTCACTTATTCCGAAGTCGGTTCTTTGCAATTTCTAATCAATGGTATTTTTGATGACTCGTTCACCGCCGTGGATCAAGGAGGAGATTGCAGTGATGATTTCTCAAATACACTCACTAATGGCCAATATGGCTGCAAATTTGGCAATCTCGCAGACAGCGATTATTTTGGCCGCTTTACACCTGATCATTATGCCTTGATAAGCTCGTCTATCCTGCCAGCCTGTGGTGTCTTTACTTATATGGATCAACTGCTTGGTATAAGTTATGTGATCGAAGCTCAAAATAGTAGCGGTGTAACGACTCAAAATTATCATGCAAATAGTAATTTTGTTAAAGCGACGGATATTGAAGTCACAGCTGAACAAGATGTTGATTTAAGCAGTCGTATTTCCATGCTTTATAACGCCAGCAATTGGCAATCTGGTCGTTACACAATCACAAATGGTAGCGCGCTTTTCAGCCGCTTATCTAATGCTGTTGATGGTGCCTACAAAAACCTTGATATTGGCGTAAAAGTCATCGATATGGATGCTATTGTGCTGATTAACCCTAATATGCTATCAACAGATAATACACAGGCATCTTGTGGCGCTGCGTGTTTAGAAGTTAAGCTTGGCACGACGGATATTCGTTATGGCAGATTAAATATCAGTAGCGTGCACGGCTCTGAATTAGTTGATTTGACTATGCCGTTATCCATTGAGTATTTCAACGGTTCTGATTGGATAATAAACACGAGTGATAGCTGCACTTCCTTAACAACAGATAGTCATTTAACATTTACCGCTCATATTGCCCCTGAACCTAGTCATGGGCCTAATATGCTCACTATGTCATCCGGAACAAGTAGTTTAATCTTCACTGCACCAGGTGAAGCTAATCAGGGATATATTGATGTGACAGGCTCACTCAGTAGTGCGCCGACCTTCACTTGGCTAACGTATGACTGGAATGGTGATGGTGTCTATAGTGATAATCCTACGGCTCGTGCCACATTTGGTATATACAAAAGCAATGATAAAATTATTTTCCGACGTGAGCTTTATTAACTAAGAGCTGTTGAATAGCGACTCTCAACGCTGCAATGATTTTCTTTTTACCTATGAGTTTGCTGTGTCTAGTCACTTCAGTAAAGTCTCGGTTTTGTAAAATAATCATCACACAGAGGCTTTGCTGCAAATAGGATAATCTTATAAATCCTTGTTCACGAATTTCACTATTAACGAGTTTCTCTAATGCTATTTGACTGAAATCATAGCCTCGCTGAGCTTGTGAAAAGGCCTCTATTTCAAGTCTATCTTGCTCATCCAATGCTAAGGGAGACTTAATTAGTTGTTGTGACAAGCTAATTATCCATTGTGGTTCAAGTTTAGCAAATCGGCGTAATACTAATTGCGGCCACTGCTTAGAGAATCGTTGTTCAGCCTGCCGAAGTAACTCCTCCCCTTTTACTGAGATAGCTTTTAACATCATCACTGCATGACCACCACTAACTTCATCTTGATGCATGCCTAAACGAACAGGGCTAAAAACACATTTTTGCCAAAAACTGAGCACACCATCTGATAATGAAAAGCTAGTGCCTATAATATCTAGTTGTTGGTGATTCACATACTCACTCAGCTCAGTCATCAATTGTTGCCCCAAACCTCGGTGCTGTAATTGCGGATGAACAGCAATACGAATGACACGTTGATAGTTCAAACTTCCCGCATCAGCCATGCCTGCATGAGCTAATAATGACTGCGGTAATAAATGGCCTTTTAAACGGCGCTGGCCCGAAAATATGGCCGACGATAGTCCATCGTCTAATTGACCTTCTTTTACCAGCCAAGCACTGGCCACAATATGGCCTTGATAACGCATCACATAGACCGATACATCATCACGATCTAACATCATCTGTAAATCAGACGGTCGGGTTCGATAATGAGCCAATACCATTAGACCAAATAAGGCTCGCAGATCTTGTTCATTATTAATTAGTGCCTGCCTGTCTACACACTCAAAATGACAGTGCTCAATTTTTGCATCACTAATTAAATCATCATTTACAGCTTCGGCATCTAATAATAAGGACTCAAAACTAAAGGCTTCCACACTGTCATTTTTAGCCCAACGAAGTGGTGTTGTCATTCGATAGTGATGCCAATTGGGCGTTTTTGTATCAAGTGTTTGCTGAAAACGAACAGCAAAACCTCGACCCGTTCCCTCATAACCATGTAAGGTTGTTGAAAACACAATACGAGAATATTTTTGTACTAATTTTTCTAACATTGAGGCAGGTATTGCAGCTGCTTCATCCACCAGCAATAAATCTGCACTTAGATCTGATTCAATCAACACATCAGGGGCGACAAAGCGTATTTCAGCCTTATCTAATGAAATTAGCCCTGATGATAATTCTGAATCAGGCAATAAACGATGAGCATGTTCAAATACTGTCGCCACAGTTGCCAAACTAGGTGCGGTAACAAGAATTTTTTGTTTGCCTTCATTCAGCAGCTGGGATGCAGCAATGCCTAAACAAGAAGATTTACCTCTGCCTCGATCAGCAGATAAGACAAGTGGTCGTCGTCGATGCCCATACACCACCCTTAGAATGCCCTCAACTGCTTGCTGTTGGTCGTCCGTTAGCACAATAGCTGCAGATGTTTGAGATAATTCTACTGGCGTTAGTGGAGCTAGCTCTTGTCCTTGCTGAATGAGCAAAAAGTGCTGATGCTGTTGTTCAAATTGGCTAAACACCTGTTTGAATCGCTGCATGAAAAGACTTATCTGATTATCTAAGTCTAAATAGAGAATCATAGCTCCGCCTTGTTTTACCGTGCCCACAATGACACCAAAACTATCGGGATTGAACCCATCTAGGCCATCAAAGACAATAGCATCAAACTCTTTACCTAACTGAGATTGAGCCTTTTTCTGCGTCGTGTTTAGCGAATTTTCGGGTGCATTGTCAGTTAACCATAAAGTTTGGCTGAGATCATAATCTGCCAATAGTGTGGCTGATGCCATTCGGCACCAATCTTTGTTTCCTTGCAGGATGATACATTGGCGTTGATTCATTAGTCACTCTCCAGAAAACTGAGCTTCTGGAAGCCTGCTTTTATGTAATATTCTTATGATTTCAACAATATTCACATTGCTCACTTTATAAAAAACGATATGGCTAGCTAATGGAAATTGCCGGTAACCTTGCATAATATAGTCACAACTTACTTCGATATCTGGATTATCTGCAAGCTGGTGAAAACTCTGATCAAGTTGGAAAAGGTAGTTGTTTCGCTGAGTTCGTCCCCAGCGTTGTTCAGTAAATACTGCAATCTTTGTTAAATCGACCTTAGCTTTGACACTAAGCTTAAAGGAATGCTTCACTGACTCTTGTTATCTAATTCAGAAATCAACTCATCATATGAGTAGTCTTCAAAACCACTGTTTTCACCTTCTTTAAGCAGTTGTTGAAGTGATGCCATTTTTGCCACATCATCTTCAAGTAGCCGAAGTCCAGCCCTAACAATTTCACTGGCAGAACTATACCGTCCAGCCGTTAATTGAGAAACAATAAAATCATCAAAATGAGTGCCCAAGGTCATACTCGTATTTTTACTCATTTTCATCGCCTCTTTATACCTAATATTGGTATATTATGGTATATATATTTAAAGAAAAGGCAAATCAATGAGACTTTTGCACTTAATAATGCGGTGGCAACTCATGCTGCTGGCTACCTTCTTGACTACTCGTCTGCATGGTATTAACTTGCACTTTCATGTTTTCAAGTGCCAATTCTAAATTGGTGATTTGCTGCTGCTGATTTGTCACAACTTGATTCAGCTGTTCTAATAAATCATCCTGAAACGCAAGTTTCATTTGCAAGTCATCAATCGCATTTTGCATATTTTCAGCCATTAGTCTTCACTATCATATGATAAAGCAGGTGCAAGCCAACGTTCTGCCACATCCATTGTCCAGCCTTTACGTATCGCATAGTCTTCTACTTGATCACGGTTAATCTTACCTAGACCAAAATAACGAGATTCCGGGTGGGCAAAATAAAAACCACTGACAGCCGCGGTTGGTAACATTGCATAACTTTCAGTAATGGTCATACCGGCATTCTTTTCAGGTTCTAATAACGCCCACAGCAGCCCTTTTTCAGTATGGTCTGGGCAAGCAGGATAACCCGGTGCAGGACGAATACCTTGGTATTTCTCATCGATTAAATCTTCATTGTCAAAAGATTCATCAGTGACATAACCCCAAAGTTCGGTTCTCACTTTTTCATGCATGCGTTCT
>ENA-ORXI01000323-ORXI01000323.1-sediment-metagenome-genome-assembly--contig:-NODE-323-length-38594-cov-12.177194_pt1 | contig 38594 bp, 26 predicted proteins | sample MGYA00237861_ERZ511468 | MGnify/ENA primary metagenome ERZ511468 (study PRJEB26299, sample SAMN06266213) | sediment metagenome | isolation source: Hudson Canyon methane seep mesocosm | place... | reverse complement strand
TTCGTTTATGAAGTTATAAAATAATAAGCCAATTGCTCCTTGACCAACAATTACAATATTCATAGCGAACTTTTTCGCCAATAAACGGTGTAAGTCCATTTAAGTATGGCAAAAAATAAAATGCCTACAATATCGGCAATAAAGTCTCTAAATTCGCCATTTCTAAAGCCTAGGTAATATTGACCAACTTCACTCAGCGCTGCATAAAACGACAAACAAATTACCGTTGTAAACAAAGGGAACTTAAAAATACTATTCAATAACAGAGATAGGCAAAAGAATCCGACAAAATGGCCGATGGTATCTGTTTTTGTATGTTCAAAAAGTAACGTTCTAATGTCGTTAGAAAAAACAAGCCCAAATAAGCATAATAGAACAACGAGAAGAAATAAAAAATGATGACGGTTTTTCACAATAATTACTAACAGGTAAATTTCTAAATAAGTAGCACAATCATAACATGGGAAAGTTAGATGTCGCTATTACGTTGGACTTCATTATTAGCTTTGTTAATATACTACAATTAAAACCTATTCCCTTATATTCAAATTGTAAAGTAGAGTAAAACTATGCCATCGTTAGATATTGTTTCAGAAATTAATTTAGAAGAAGTCCGTAATGCGACAGAAAATGCGACCAAAGAACTTGCCACTCGTTTTGATTTTAGAGGTGTTACTGCCAGCTTTGAATGGAAGTCACCAGTAGTAACCGTTAGTGCTGAGCTTGATTTTCAAGTTAATCAGTTGCTAGATATTCTTCGTAGTAATTTAGCAAAACGTAAAGTTGATGCTAAAGCGATGACTTTTGGTGATTTTGTCCACAGTGGTAAAACTTTTACAGCAAAAGTGACTTTTAAAGAAGGAATTGAGCAAGATGTCGCTAAAAAAGTAGTTAAGTTAATTAAAGAAGAAAAATTAAAAGTTCAAGCATCTATTCAAGGAGAACAAGTACGAGTTACTGGTAAAAAGCGTGATGAATTACAAGCGGTAATGCAACTTATTCGTCAAGCTGATTTAGAACAATCATTCCAGTTTACTAATTTTAAAGATTAGTAACGAGTTTAATTTTATTCCTCGTTTTCATTGATATATTTACCATGAACCACATTCTATTTTGATGTGGTTTATTTTTATTAAGTAATGAATTCTTTACAACAATGTAACCATTGTTGAAGATTTTATAATGATAATAATTCGTCTTAACCCTATTCTTTAGTCGCTAACTTCAGTAGATTATATCGCTGAAGTTTAATTTTTATAATAATAAGATGTGATTCAATGAGTGTTTCAAGAGGCGGCTTTAGTTCGCGTTTAGGTTTTATCATGGCAGCAGCGGGATCTGCTGTTGGTCTGGGAAATATTTGGGGATTTCCTACACAAACGGCAAGTAACGGTGGCGCTGCCTTTGTTCTGGTTTATTTAGTATTGGCATTTTGCCTTGCTTACCCTGCTTTTATGGCTGAATTGTTAATTGGGCGCTATGGCCAAGCTAATGCTGTTTCTTCAATGCAAAAAATGTCGAGAAACCTTTGGCAAAAGCGCTTTGCTTTTTTTGTCGGTTTTGGTGGTATTATCTGTGCCGCGCTTATTTTGAGTTTTTATGGCATATTAGCGGGCTGGATGATGTCGTTTGCGATAGAGCCAATAGCAAGGTTAGGTGGTTTGACTGAAGTTTCTTCCTGGTTAACCTCTCAATCTATCGCCCGAAATTTAGTGTTTAGTGCCTTATTTATGATGCTAACCATAGCCATTATTCGACGTGGTGTTGAAGACGGTATAGAAAAGTGGTCAAAACGATTAATGCCAATGCTTATTGGTTTACTTATTTTATTAATCATTTATGTCTTTACTCTAGAAGGAGCTCAAGAAGGTTTTGAAGCTTACTTAAATCCTGATATTTCACGTGTATTTGAACCTAGCTTACTTATTAATGCCCTTGGCCAAGCATTTTTCTCATTATCATTAGGCACCAGTGTTATGGTGATTTATGGCTCTTATATCTCAAAAAATGAGAACTTAGTCACCTTAGGCGCTCAAGTCACACTTATTGATGTTTCTATTGCCTTTCTTGCTGGTTTATTAATTATTCCTGCGATGTATGTTGCTCAAGCACAAGGCGTTGCAATATTCGCTGAAGATGGCAGTTTGATTTCAGGACCAAATTTGGTTTTTGATATTTTGCCTACTTTATTTAATGGCATGGGCGCTGTTGGTATATTTGTCGCTTTTGGCTTTTTTGTTTTAATGTCTATCGCAGCACTTACCTCATCAATATCTATGCTGGAAGGGCCTGTATCTTTTGTGGTTGAACGCCACAATGTTGAGCGTAAAAAAGCAACGACTCTTATTGGTTTAGGGATTTTGGCTTTGAGTTCACTTATTGTTCTTAATTTTGATCTATTATTCGGTTTGGTAATAAGTATTTCAACCGTTTATGGTCAGCCGCTAATTGCTATGCTTTGCTGTGTTTTTGTCGGCTGGATATGGCATCGTAGTGAAGTATTGGCTGAAATAAAACAAGGCAATGAGGGTGTAGAAAACAGCATGTTCTGGAAAATATGGCCTTGGTACACAAAATTTGTTTGCCCATTAGCAATCGGAGCTGTATTTATTCACTCTCTATAAATTAGTTATAATTAAAATAAGGCGAAGCTGACCAATTGATATTGTTCAGCTTTTTTTTGTTTGCTAAAAAGAAGTTGTTGTTTTTTTAGTCCTTTTAGACTATGTTTTATTAGTTCAGTAATCTAACTTAGGTAACTGAATTATTATGTTTTTTAAGTAGCTAAGGATGACTCGCAGGTTAGCTATTACCTTTATTAAAAAATGAAACAAGGATGGGCTAATGGCTATAATAGAACCTTTTCACTTTAGGCTTAAAAATATATTGGTCGCTTTTGTCTGCCTTTTTATTTTAGCAAGTTGTGGCGACGACGGTGCTGATGGTGCGGATGGTGTTGACGGCAGTAATGGCAATGACGGTTCAAATGGTATTTCAGCACCTTCTCCTATCCCTGATAAATTCTCTGGAAACTTTACCCTAGCGACTGTGGCAAGCGATGGCACATTGACCGTTGATTTCTTGCTCATGAATGAAAGTGGTGATGCTTTTATTGGTTTATCGCCAAGCAATATTAATTTTACTATTAATCAATTATTTCCTGAAGACTCGAGTGGTCAAGGAGATGCAAGTTATTGGCAGTCGTATATTAATAAAATAGAACTTGCGCCAACAGATCCTGTAAATGGCCCCGGAACTGAAGATAAGGTTCAAGCAACCAGTGAGAAGGATGGCGCACTTACTGATAATGGTGACGGCAGTTACCGTTATGTTTTTAATACTAATATTTCAAAGGTAACTAGCCCTATTGAAGTTACATACAATGCAGACAATACTCATCGAGTAGCCATTCAAATAAGTGGTGGTGAATACCCTACCTTCAACCAAACCTACTCATGGCAACCCTCAAGTGGTTCAACAGATAATATCGCCAATCGTGATATTGTTATCGAAGGCAGTTGTAATAATTGCCATGGTGAACTTGCAATGCATGGCGGCGGCAGAACAAATACACAATATTGTGTTACATGCCATAACCCAGGTACTAGCGATGCTAATAGTGGGAATATACTTGATTTTAAAGTAATGGTTCACAAAATTCACCGTGGTATAGACTTACACGAAGTTGTTGGCGGTGGAGAGTACGCCATTTGGGGTTATAAAGACACTAAACACGATTATTCAGGCAGTGTTTTCCCTCAAGATATTAGAAACTGTTCAAATTGTCATGATGAAGCAATTGCGGAAACTCCAGAAGCGATGAATTGGTATACCAGACCAGCTAAAGAAGCCTGTACCTCATGTCATGATAATCTCGACTTTACTATTGCTGGCACAGAGCCAAATGGTCACCCTGGTGGTCCACAAGCTGATAACTCTTTATGTGCTAATTGTCATGGTCCTAATGGCGGATTTCCTGTTAAGGATATGCATGAAGGAGCTTTGGTTAATCAACAAGTTGGTGTGAATAAATTAGTTTTCACCATAGACTCTGCCGCTTTAGATGTAGGTAAAAACTTAACCGTTGGCTTAACTATGATGTTAGATGAGCAGCCTGTTTTAGATTTTGCTGATATTGAACCATTTATTGGCGGGCCTGGTGGGGAGTTAATGATTAACTATGATGATGGCACGGGTTATCAGTTTACTTATAGCTCTCCTGGTACTGGTTTTGTAACGACCAATGGCATGCATTTAAAAGATTGTACAAATAACGGCTTAGGTAAATTTACTTGTATAAGAAATGATATTGCCGGTGCAAGTTTTGGCGATACTGGCACTATTGCTCTAACGTTCTTTGAAATGCCTTTATGTGTTAACGAAAAGGCAAGTAATGGCGCTTTAGTTGATTGTTCAACTGTTGACGGTGGAGGAGTTAAAGTTGCCCAAGTGGCGATGAACGTCCCTCGTAAGTTCTTTAATATTGATGGCAGTGAGGCTGTTGATTATGTAGAAAAAGTGGCCGCAGATAAGGAAAGCTGTAATGGTTGCCATCAGTCATTATCGGTTCACAATGTTAAAGATAGTGCTATTGATTATCATGCCGCAATTGACTTTAATCAGTGTACAAGTTGTCATAATGCAACACGTATTTCTTTTTATGGTGGACGACCGGGTGATTTAAAATCCCATGTACATAGTTTCCATGCTGGGGCTGATAGTACATCAGATCACAATATAGGCTCGCCATATCCAGATGATATAAGTAATTGTAATGCCTGTCATAGCGAAGGACAGTTTGATTTACCATTAAAAATGAATAGTAGGGCTTCTGCTGCACCATCAGGTGGTGATCCAGTATTTATTAGTGCTACAGCAGTGGTATGCAGTAGTTGTCATATTAAAGTTCCTGCGGGCTACATTGACCCTGCTCAACCCGGTTATTCTAATAGCCCCGATGTGGTGATTTCTGCTGAAGATCAAAGCCTAATCACTCATATGGTTACTAATGGCGCTGTATTTGCTAGTCCTAACTTTGAGGATGCAAACATAGTAGAGGCCTGTGCTGTTTGTCATGGCCCTGGTAAGTCAGTTGCACTTGAAAAAGTACATAATATTCGGTGATAAAACTCAAAAAAAACATCACCTTTTGTTATTACGGTGGTGTTTTTAATGTTCAATTTTAAATAGGAAATAAACACAGATGATGGATTTTTTGGCCTGGGTTTTCGATTTTTTCGCTCCTGTTTCTGGTTTTATTGTTTATGCGGTGCTTGCGGTTAGTTTAGTCGGTATTTCATTTGCTGTTTCTTTTGTATTGGCAAAAATAGATGCTAAAAATTAATCAAAAACAATATGATGTTTAACAGGATTTCTCTATGAAATGGTTATTAAAACTGCTTGGGCAGTTAAAAATTGTTTTAACTCAATCAAAAAAATTCTCTATATTTGCTTTAGTGACAATCGGCGTTTTTGTTGGTGTTTTTTCAGTTGTTGGTTTTGAAGTGGGTATGGGTTTAACAAATACAGAGGAGTTTTGTTCTGGTTGTCATATGCAACCGGGAGCGACTACCGATACATACTACACATCGACTCACTTTAAAAATAAAACAGGTGTTCGTCCTATTTGTGCAGACTGTCACGTACCTGTGGAGTTTGGTAATAAAATGTGGAGAAAATTTCTTGCTTCTCAAGAATTATGGTCACATTTTTCAGGCAACATTGATACCAAAGAAAAATATTTAGATAATGTTTTACACATGCGTGAAAAGGAAATTGCGCGTATGAAAGCTAATGATTCACAAGAGTGTCGAAATTGTCACGAAGTATCGCAAATGAAATTTGAATTACAAACGGCACAAGCCCAGAAATTTCATGCAACGATGAAAAGTGAAGGCAAAACGTGTATCGATTGTCACCAAGGATTAACGCATTTATCGCCAGAGGTGAAAACGCGTTTAGAGGAAGCTACACCGCATTAACATCTCGGAGCAAATACAATGCAGGCTATTAATAAAGTATTATCAGTGACGATGTTACTCTTGTTTCTTTCAATGATCTTGATTGAAGTAGAGGCAGCAGAAAAAATAAAAAAAATCGAATGTACTAGCTGTCATACGCCTGAAAGTAACCATGCTATTGAAGCAATGCAGGTAAGTAAACATTGGGATAAAACTAATAAAAATACCCCCGTAAGTAAAAGTGGCTGTGTTTCTTGTCATGGTAACAGCCAGTTACATGCAACTACACCAACAAAAATTCAGCCTAAAATGAGTTTTGGGCCGCGCTGGACAAGCTCCGTTAGTGGACAAAATGATACTTGTTTAAATTGTCATGAAAAAACAGCCAGTCATAAAGAATGGCGTCAGGGAAAACATGCAGATAAAGATGTTACTTGTGTGACATGCCATGATTTACATGTGACTGAAGACCCTGTTCGTATTGCCCAAAAGCAAGCCGATGTTTGCACTGTTTGTCATAAAATTCAGAAAAAGGGTATACACCATTTTACCGCTAAAATCGCTGATAATCCGCCTTGCTCTACCTGTCATAACCCGCATGCCAACCCACTTCCAACTATTAAAATGTTAGCAAATCGCTCTAAAGGCTGTCGCAGTTGTCATGATTTTGAAAAAATGCAACTAAGCAGAAATGTTAGTGATAAAGCCAAAAGTTACCATAGAGTAATGCAAAAAGAGGATCGAACATGTGTTGATTGTCATGCCGGTGTTGCCCATAGAAACAAAGACAACTTTAAGCAGTTACTGGCAAGTGGTGTGCATAACTTATCTTTAGATTTATTTTATCCTGCAAAATCTGATGGTGATTGGTTATTAGCTGAACATGCAGGAGCACAGCAGCTAAGGCAAGGTCGAAACTGCCGTCAATGCCATTATAACGAGGCGAAAGAATTAGGTTTAGCCTTAGCCCCTAAAGGTATTAAACCTTCAATACCTGCTAAAATCAAAATTGATAAAGTCAAAAATAACATCCACTTAACCGTTAGTTGGCAGGGGAGTATTAATGATAATAGTGTGGCTGTTATGTACGATAATGGTCAAGTTGAAGATTTTACTCGTTTGGGGTGCTGGGCTACATGTCATTCAGATCTGCCTGGCATGTCAAAGGATCGTGGTTTAGATAAAACCAAATATTTACTTTCATCTTTAAAGCAGCAATACAGTGTTGGTTTCCCTGCGGTTACTTTTGATGAAGAAGCTTTAGCTGAAAAACGTGTAAAAGGTGAGTTTGTTGAACTTTTACAGGCATCTTTAGATAAAGGGAAATTAACTCAACTAACCCGTTTTGAAGTTTTAGCTAAGCGTAAAGAGATAGCTATTGGCGAGTTTAGTGCAATAGCAACGTTTGCCAGCGGACAGTGGGTGGTTACCTTCATCAAACCTATAAATAACAAACTAAAATTTGAAAGTAAAACCTTAACATTAGGTATTGCTATCCATCGAGATGGAGAATCACAAGCTGAGCATAAGGTTTCTTTACCTGTAACTGTCAGCTTTGACGGTGTTGGTACAGACTTTATGTTGAAATAGCTAGGGTTTGGTTTTAAAAGTTAATGAGAATGAATAATAAGGGAAACTATTAACGTGATAGAAAAGGGTGAATTGAAGTCAAAATTGGTTATTAAATCTCTATTTAACATACCTGTGATTTTCTTCTCAAAAATATCTGTTGTTTTATTGGTGATGATTGCTTTACTTATGAATGTTTTTTCAATAAATGTTCAGGCAAAAACTAATGATAATGACATTGTCTCTATTGATGTTAACGGCATCAAGCAAGTAAACTGTTTGGGCTGTCATCAGCAAAGTGACGATAAACCTATTCATGCTATTTTTCAAAATCCCCACGGAAACCTACAAGGAAAAAATAACGAAACCTGTATTACTTGTCATGGCAGTAGTGAAAGCCATGGAGAAAAGCCTCGTGAAAACTCGCCTACTTTAAGTTTTGGCCCTCGTTGGGCTGCAAAATCGACTAAGCAAAGTGATGTTTGCTTAACTTGCCATCAAAAAGGCGAGCAGACAATGTGGTCTGAGAGCGTACACCATGATGAAGGATTAGCCTGTACAAACTGTCATAGTTTACATATCAATAAAGACCCTGTTTTAGATAAAATGACTCAGGTAAAAACGTGTGGTAATTGCCATACCAATGTCCGTTCGGCAATTAATTTAAAGTCACATCATCCCATTAGAGAGGGGCAAGTAACTTGTACTGACTGTCATAACGCTCATGGTTCGTTAACAGAATCGTCTTTAAAGGAAAGTACCTTAAATGATAGCTGTTTTAGTTGCCATGCTGAAAAACGAGGCCCTTTCTTATTTGAACATGCTCCCGTTTCAGAAGAATGTACCACATGCCATACTCCCCATGGTTCGGTAAATGATAATTTGTTAACCACTCGTGGACCCTTCTTGTGTCAGCAATGCCACTCTGTGGCCTTTCATCCAAGTACGCAGCTTGATGGTAGTGGTTTAGCCTCAGGTAATGCACCATCTGAGTTTTTATTGGGAAAAAATTGTTTAAACTGTCATTCAAAAATTCATGGTTCTAATCATCCTTCTGGTTCAAGGTTTACACGGTAACCCTTATGATCAAAATTCATCAAAAAATCTTACTTTCAACATTGTTTTTAGTTTTGACTATTGGTGTAATACCGCGAGTTTTTTCGCAGAGCACTAGCGTTGGTTCAAACGGTAACAATGGCAATAAAACCTTAAAGAAAGTGGACGAAGATAAGGATGCTTTTGCTTTTTATACAGAGCACGACTTTAGACCTCTTTCGACTATTGTTGCAACAGACACTATTGGTTTTATTGAAGTTAATTATTTTAATGTTGATGGAAATAATGAGGTTTTCGGCCAATATAATGGCTTAAATGAAGAAGGCTCAAAGGGCAGTGTTTCAGGCTATTATCGCACATGGTTGGCCCCCGATAGCCCTTATGATTATCTAGAGTTTTCTGCAAACAATTTAGGGCTTAAATCGGGTGAATTATCTTTGATGCTTGGCGAACTTAACCATTACCAGTTTGCATTTGATTTTAACCAAATTCAGCAAATAAAAAGTATATCTGGTAGTACGCCTTATGTGAATAATGGCAACTCTTTAGTATTGCCTGACTCGTGGGTTCCAGGTCTAACGACTTCAGATATGACAGAGCTTAACAATCACTCAACGCCATTTGAGCAATCATTAGAGCGAAATCACTTAAAGTTATCGTATCAGCAAGAATTAGACAAAGAGTGGACATTAACTTCTATTTTTAGTCAACAAGATAAAAAAGGCACTATGGCAACGGGCGGCGCATTATATGCTAATGCTTCAAATGGCCACTCAGTAATTTTACCTGAAACGATAGATCACAGTACTCAAAACATTGAGCTAGGTATTGCTTATCAACAAGCTGATTATTTTATTCAAACAAGCTACCTTTATTCTCGTTTCAAAAATGATAAAAACTCGCTTACTTGGCAAAACCCTTATTCGGCTTTTTTAGGTACGGGTACTTCATACCCTAACGGTTTCGGTCAGTTGTCGGTTGCACCTGATAATACTTTTTTCCAATTTAGAGCCAGTGGTAAGTATATTTTTAGCCGGCAATGGCGGCTTTCTGGTGATGTTTCTTATGCTAATGCTTCTCAAGATGATGATTTTTTACCTTATACTATTAATGCTAACTTAACATCGGCAACAAACCCAACGAATAATCTTGGCATTGAAGTTAAAACCCTTACGGCAAAAACAAAATTGAGTTATCGAGCGACCTCCAAGCTTAACTTTGAAGCCTTTTATCACTATAAAGATCGTCAAAATAATACTGACAGACAGGCATTTCAATCCGTTTTTGGCGATGTTTGGGCACCACTTGATACTAAATATGCGGTTTACAATGCGCCTAAAAGTAACAGCAGAAACAACGTCGAGTTAAAAGCTAGTTATCGATTGCCATTGGCAAGTAAAGTCTCACTTATTTATGGTTATGAAGAAATTAACCGCTATAACCATGCAGTGGACACCACTAAAGAAAACAGCTTTACACTGAAACTTCGTTCAAGGCCGATGGACTTTTGGCAAACGCGTGTCGAATTAGCGTTTAAAGACCGGGCAGCATCTCAATATCAATGGCAACGCTCTTATTACAGTTTGTTTGATAGTCAGTTAATTAACGAAACGCCAGATAATCAGCGCTATAGCAATCATCCTTTATTAAGCCAGTTTTATTTAGCTAATTTAGAGCAAGGCTTAGCAAAACTAAACATTAGTTATAGCCCAATGACATCGAGCTTTCTGGGGAGTTGGCAAGCCAGTTTTGATTTGATGTACCAAGAAAATGATTATGATCAAACGACCTTAGGTCTTACACAAAACGACCTGTTACATGGCACGTTGGCAGGAATGTGGAATTACTCAAAAGCTTTAAATTTTTCTCTTTATCTTAGTTTTGACGAGGTGTCGATAGAACAAGCCGGTAGGGAGTTTACGGGTGGCATAGAAAAGAGTGCTTTTGAGTCATTTTCTCCTTTGCCACAAGCAAGTGATCCCAGTAGAAATTGGACTATTTCGCCCAATGAACAAACTTTAAGTATTGGCATGAGTGCAGACTGGATGGTCATCGATAAGATGCTTGAACTTGATTTTGACTTCCGCCTAAGTGACTCAACAAGTAGTAATGATAACTATACCTCTGGTGGTGCGAGTGATTTAACAAATATTCCTTTACCTGATGTGATTGGTAAAGAACAGTTTGTTTCATTAGGGGCTTTGTATCACATGAGTGAACAAATAACCTTTAAAGCAAGTTATCAATATTTTAAATATGACAGTGACAACTGGGCTTTCAACAATGAATACTCTAATAATATTAATACAGCTGGTGTAAGCACCACAACTTTAGACAAAGTATTGGCTACTGGGCAATCATCCCCTAATGAGCAAGTACACATCTTTCAAATTTCTTTAGTGTATCGCTTTAAATGATGGCTCAAAGAGGAAAAATCATGACAAATAACATTCTCAAACCCTTGTTACTTTTAGCATTATTTATCTTGTCTGCCTGTGGCGATAGCGGTGGTGATAGAGCTGAAGGGGTGGAGCCAGGGCCTCCGCCTTCGGGTGGAAATCCGCCTATTCCTCCTATTGTTATTCCGCCCGTTCTTGGTGAGGTGAATGCCGCCGATATTCAAAGTAGTGATAGTGTTACCGCAAGTGCTAAAGGAATATATGTTGGTAAAGTCTTCGCGGGTAAATTGACGATGCAATTTAACTTAATCGTTAATGAAGAAGATAGAGTTAGCGGTTTGAGTGGTCAATATGCACGTTTTACTTTAGCAAAACTGGTTGGAAACTCAGGTAGTTCACATGGCGATAGTTGGCAAAGTTATATTGAGACAACAGAAGATCCGATCTGCCGTGGACAAACAGATATTGATAACTTAAATAACAGCTGTACTACGTTTAGCATTGAAGTTGATCCGAGTCTCATTCCTGATAGTGCAAAAAAAGTTCAGCATGAATATGCCATAGGTAAAGTTGTAACTGTGCAAGCAAGTAGTGAAAACACTGGTGGATTTACCGCTGAAGATGAAAGTGAGTGGCTTTATGATTATTCGGTGGATTTTTCACTAGTGCCGGAGTCAACAGAAATACATCGAGCTTGTTTGCAATTAAGTTTCCCGACCAGTGTTGATAATATTTGCATTGATTTTATTCCCTCAGAGGTTGTAGTTGCTAATGATGGTGTAACAGGAACCTCTTTATCCGCTGATTTTTATACCACAAACAATGCGAGAAAAATCGTAACAGAGCAAAGCTGTAACACATGTCACAATAAATTAGCTATTCATGGTGGTGGGCGTACTCAAACAGATTATTGTGTTACTTGTCACAACCCTGGTTCTATAGATGCAAATAGTGGCAATAGTATCGACTTTAAACAGCTGGTTCATAAAATTCATTTCGCTCAAAAACTACCTTCATTAATTGAAGACGGTAAACCTTTTGTTATTTGGGGATATAACAATTCCGCTCATGATTTTTCTGAAACAACCTATCCTCAAGAAATGATCAACTGTAATCGTTGCCACGCGGGTGATAAAGATGTTGAATTTAATCAAGCTCAAGGTATTTCACCTCCTTCAGCTATGCTTACTGATGATGGTTATAACTGGATGATTAATCCAACAAAAATGGCCTGTGAGTCTTGCCATGAGAAATTATTTACTGACAATAAAAAGCTCAATGGTAATTTGCCCACCACTAACCATACTGAATTTACCGATGAGAAACAGTGTGCGGGTTGTCATCGTGACCGCGGCATAGAAGAGCCTGGGAGTTTGCAACCCAACCAAGCTCACCGTGATAGCGTTATCGAAAACGCAATGAGTTTAGCCTTGAATATTCTTGAGGTGACAAATACCGGGCCTAATCAAAGTCCTGTGATTAAATTCAGTATTACCCGTGAGAGTGAAGCAATAGACATTAAAACCTTTGATGGTAAAGTCCGTATAGGTATTGCTTGGGATGCCGCTACCGACTTTGATAATGAAGGTTTATCTGGCTTTGACTCTTTAAATATTGAAGTAGATGCCATATCAGAAGCTATGGCAGTTGGTGACAACTTGTTTGAGCTCGACCTTGCCTTAGTTGATAGTAGTATTGCTCCGGGACATCAACCAACAACCCTTCCTTCAGGGCAAGATACGATAGCGGTTATTATTATTGGCCATGAAACGGTAACTTCCGAACCTGAGATTGTTGTTAGTCCAATAAAAAGCGTTATTGCTTATTATCCGAGTGAAGCGAGTATTGCGACATCACGAAGAGAAATCGTTGATACTAAAAAATGTAATAACTGCCATAACCGTTTGGCAAATGTTGATAGTGGCCATCAAGGTTTTCATGCAGCACCCAGTGATAATGTGCAAGTGTGTGTGGCGTGTCATGGAGCAAACTTAGGCTTTGGCGCTTATGCAGATTATCGTTATTTAATTCATGCGGTTCATGCAAGTGAGATGAGAGAAAATGAATATCGACCTAAGGTTGATGATGTCAAGTTCCCTGGGAATCTGGCTGATTGTCAAACCTGCCACATGGCTGAGTCACAGCAGTTGCCGTTAGCCTTCAATACGCCAATATTTACCGGTAATAATGGACAGTTTACTTCTCCAACAGCAGCGGTTTGTAGTTCTTGTCATGACAGTGATATTGCTATGGCTCATATGGAGTCGGCCGGTGGTTCCCATTTTAGTGCTGATAAACAATTAATTCTTGATAACGTAGAAACCTGTAGTGTTTGCCATGGACCAGGTAAAACTGCCGATGTTGATGTTGTTCATAAGGGGCATTAACTGATGAGTTTGCTAAACACACTAAGTAAGATAAATAAGCTGATATTACTATTATTTAGCTTATTAATACTTACAGCTTGTGGAGAGGGAGATTCTTCAAATAATGATACTGCACAAGGAAGCGGTAGTACTGCAAGTATCGATTATAGTAAAAATGCGGCAATAACTTCAGCATCAATTGATGATAGCCAAATTTTAACAGTAAATTTTCAATTGGTTGATGAAAATGGTGTTGCAATTATTAACCTTGTTAATGATGATTTGCGCTTTACTGTCGCTAAATTAACAATGAGTGCCAATAGTAATTTAACGGGTAATTGGCAATCTTACTTTAACCAAATAGAGCAACCAGGTGTAGGAGAAGGAACTGTACCTAAACTGCAGGCGATGCAAGAAAACGGTGCCGATGGCGTATTAGTTAATAACAACAACGGGACTTATGTTTATACTTTCAATCGTAGTTTAAATGAAATGAATGTTGATATTTTATCGCAAGCAAGAATTGAGAACATCAACTTAACGTTTAAACCGTCATTAACTCATCGAGTTGCAGTAGAAGTTAGAAATCAACCTCAAGCAATAAACACAACCTTGGATTGGATTCCTGAAACAGGAAAAAACCAATACGATGGTATTTGGAGTCATAACATTGTTGCAACGCAAAACTGTAATAGTTGTCATGGTTCTCTAGTTGCTCATGGTGGCAGTCGTGTTGAGGTTAAATACTGTGTTACCTGCCACAATATAGGCTCTAGTGATGCCAATAGTGGAAATACAGTTAACTTTAAAAATATGATCCATAAAATTCATCGTGGTAAAAACCTGCCTTCAGTATTGGCGGGAGGAAAATATTCAATTTATGGCTATAGAGATACAGAGCACAATTATAGTGAGTTGAGCTACCCAGGAGATATTCTTACCTGTAATCAGTGTCATGCTGGAACAGCAAGTGAGGATAAAGCGCAAATTATTACTAAAAGTGGTGATAATTGGCAAGAAATAGCAACAATGCAAGCTTGTGGCTCATGTCATGATGATGTCGATTTTCAGACGCATTTAGGAGGGCAAACCGATAATGAAAACTGTAATAGCTGTCATCAAAATTCAGCTATTGCTGGCGCTATCGCTGATAGTCATAAAAATATAATAACAGTAGCAAAAGCCCAGTTTAGTGCAAATATTATTGCGGTATCGCAAACGATGGCGGGTCAACTTCCTCAAATTCAATTTTCTATTGTTAACCCATTAGATGATGATAAACCTTATGACATTTTATCTGATGCCGAGTTTACACAAGCGAATGGCCTTAGTCGTTTATCGGTCACTATTTCATGGTCAACGCTTGATTATATCAATACAGCTAACCAAGGTGATAATGCAAGCTCTGTTCAAATTGATGCGCTAACTAATGCCGTAGCTGTTGGCGATGGTAGTTTTATTGTAACCTCAAAAATTGCTATTCCTGATGGTTCAACAGCTCTAGGCTTTACAGCAACAGGAAGTGGCGCTGTTGTTATAGAAGGGCACCCCGCAGTTAATATTACGGCGCAAACAGGGCAGCAAGCTTTTTATCAAGCCGTACCGTTAACCAATGTTGTGTCATATTTTAGTATTGATGAAGCTACTGGGCAGGCAATAGCTCGTCGTGAAATAATTAAAATAGATAAATGCTTAACCTGTCATGGCGAGTTATCTCTACATGGCGGCAATAGAACCGACAGCATTGAGTCTTGTGTAACTTGTCACAACCCAAGAAATACAGATATACGGGTACGCGATGTGGCTCAAACACCACCAACAGATGGCAAAGATGAAGAGTCTTTAGACTTTAAAACCATGATCCACGGTATTCATGCCGTTACTAAGCGAGAAATACCATTGCAAGTTGTTGGGTATAAAGGGTTTGCAACCCATGTTTATGATCGAGCATTTCCTCGAGGTATTGGTGATTGCACTGCTTGCCATGATAACGATAGTTATAGCCTGCCAATAAGTGAAACAGCTTTAGGCACTACGATTGATACTGGGATTGATCGTGAAGATCCTAATGACGATCTTGTTGTATCTCCAACAGCTGCTGTTTGTAGTAGTTGTCATGATGCTAATTCAGCCCAAGGTCATATGGAATTAAATGGTGCTGATTTTTCAACAAACCAAGCAGATTTAGATAATGGCTTGGTGATAGAGCAGTGCAGCATTTGTCATGGCGCTGGTAGGACATATGATGTGAAAAAAATGCACCCTATTAAGGAATAATTTACACGAAGGAAAGTTAACTTAAAATAAGCGTAAACTTGACGGAGTGACGTCCGTCCATTTCTTAAAAGCAGCTCTAAAGTTTGAAACATCATTAAATCCAACTGAGTAACCTATGTCTTCAATAGTTAACTGCGTTTCTTTAATTAGTTTTTTTGCTGCCTCACAACGTAATTCTCTAATAATATCCCTAAAGCTTGTGCCTTGAATTGAAAGTTTTCTTCGTAATGTTCTTGGAGTAATACAAAGGTAACTAGCGAGATTTTCTGAAGTTATATCTTTGTGCATATTGGCAGCAATCCATTGATTGATGCTAATTAAAAATTCATTTTTTGCCGCAATTGAGTTTAAAACACTATCACATTGATCAAGTAATAAGGGCATAGCAAAAGGGTTGCTTCTTGGGGTCATTAATAATAAATCGTTATTATTAAAAGTAAACTCATTGTAATCTTGCTGATATTGGATAGGGCATTGAAAATGTTTGCTGATTAAATCTGCATGCTTCGGCGCTTTACAGGTTAATCTTAATTTATCGAAGGCAAAGTTTTTATCATCTAAACATTCTCTGACTAGTGATAATACAATCGCACATTGTAACTCTATGTTAAATTCTTCTATATCTGGTGCTAGCAAAGTATCTTCAAACCGAAAAGATGATGTGTCAGATTCTTCATTAATAAGTAGAGACATATTAACGGTTTTAGTGACTAAGTTATGATAACGAACAGAAAATGCTAATGATGAACGTAAGCCTTTACAACACAACAATGTACAGCCATACAAGCCATAATCATTCGCTTTAATTGACCCGCCTAGAAGTAAACCCAGTCCCGGTATCTTCAGTGCCAAAGTATTGCGATAAAAAGTAATAATTTGTTCTTTATTAATCTTATAATCACGATTATTAAGATCTTCAGGGAGAATATTAGTACTTTCTAATAAGGTTTTAGGGCTGATATTATTTCTTATTAACTTAGCGGTGATGAAGTTTAACTTATGAGCGAAAACCTGACCGATGTATGGCGATGGTAGAACATTGGTAGATGTCATAATAAACCTCATTGTTGCAAAGTTTAATGATTTAATCACCAAGTAGACCGTTTTACACTCTTTTTTGACCGTTTTTAACCTTATCTCTATTATAAGCTCTGTTTATATTAGGGAATGAAAACTGAACAATTATAATAATTAAAAGAGAGTAAACATGAGCCATTCCCTAAAAAATAAGTTTTTCACCCTCAGTGCCTGTGCACTTGCAATAGCTACTGCTAATGCACAAGAGACAACTCAGCAAGAGAATACCAAACAAGGTGTTCAGCAAGAAAAACAACAAGACACCTTAGAAGTTATCCAAGTGACTGCATTAAAACGTCAAGAAAATGCACAGGACACACCAATTTCAATGAATGTGCTCAGTGGTGATGATTTAAAAGAGAAAAGTATTGAGAAAATTGATGACTTGCAATACTCCGTTCCTAATCTACAAATGACTGAAACAGGCATCAGTACTCAAGTTTTTATCAGAGGTATTGGTACCGGAAACAATCAAGGTTTTGAACAATCTGTTGGCCAATATATTGATGGTATTTATTATGGACGTCAGCAACTTTTACGTGCTCCTTTTCTTGATTTAGAACGAGTTGAGGTATTAAAAGGACCTCAGTCTATTATGTTTGGAAAAAACTCAGTTGCTGGTGCTTTAAGTATGACCTCAGCTAAACCGAGACAAGAAACTGAAGTCCACTTAGGTTTAGCATATCAACCTGAATTCGGCGCAACTGAAATAACAGCAATGGCCTCTGGTGGCTTAACCGATACGCTATCTGCTCGACTTGCCATTCGAGACTATTCTGAAGATGGTTATGTGGACAATTCCTTTAAAGAGCGCGATGAAACTATTCGTGATGAGCAAGCTATTCGTTTGAGTTTATTCTGGCAACCATCAGACGATATGGACTTTTTATTCAAAGTAGAGCAAGACAAATTTGATGGCACGGGTCGTCAAATAGAAGTTATTCGTGATGATCCTGCACTTGAAGGAGCGCCTATACCAGGGGCTAATTTTAGTGAAATACTGACTATGTTAGGTCATCCTGGCGCAGTTACAGAAAGCGAACTTAACTTTGAACGCCAAGCTGATGCTGAAGAAAGCAGCCGTAATACGTTAAATAACGCAACATTAACGGCAAATTTTCAGCTGGGTGATTATACCCTCACCTCAATCTCAGGTTTGGTCAGTTATGACTTTGTTGAAACTTGTGACTGTGACTATGTCGCGGCACCTATTTTTGATGTCATTATTGATGAAGAGTATGAACAATTTAGTCAAGAGCTGAGAGTTTTATCACCTGTTGGTGATAAGTTAGATTGGCTTGCTGGAGTATTTTATCAAAGTAGCGAGTTAGCTTTTGATGATAATATTAGAATTCCAACAGACAGTGTTTTAGGGCTACTTTCTGGTGGTGCGTTAGCTGCTATTACCGGTAAAGGAGCTGGGCGAAATTATCAGCTTGATACTGATATGTGGTCAGCATTTTTTCAAGCAAGGTATCATTTTACCGATGCACTAACTTTAACCCTAGGCGGCCGTTATACCAGTGAAGAAAAAAACTCTTCAAGAGTGATGAATATAACGGAGCTTAGTAGTGGAGATATTACTGAAGATCCAATGGCGCCAATTTTGTTTGATATGGTATTTGGCATTCAATCTGAGCAAAGTCCATTATCTCCACAAGGACATAACTTAACAGGTAATCGAGATGAAAACTCTTTTACGCCATTAATAAACTTGAGCTATAAACTGGAAGACAACATTATGGTTTATGCTTCAGCAACCACTGGGTTTAAAGCTGGTGGTTTTGATGCTAGAGCGAATAATGTTAATTCTTGGGAGTTTGAAGAAGAAGATGCTACCGCTTATGAAGTTGGTTTTAAATCGTTATTGCTTGATGATTCGCTAGAAGTCAATTTTTCTCTATACCGCACAGAGTATGACAACTTACAAGTTAGTCAATTTGATGGTCGTTTAGGGTTCAATGTTGGTAATGCAAAAGAGACCGTTGTTCAGGGGGTAGAAGTTGAAGGGCGTTTGATAATCACCGATGGCCTAGCTATGCAGTATGGTATTGCCTATTTAGATCATGAATATAAAGATTTCAGTAATGGCAACTGTTATAACCGCCAAGTACCCGATGGCGATATAGGCCCAGACGGTAATCAATTATGTGATTATACTGGGAAATCAGGACAATATACCCCTAAGGTTACTGCAAATCTTGGTTTTGACTACTTTACAGAAATTGACTTTTTAGGTTTTGAGTACTTTAGAACAACCCTAGGTTTATATCATTCATCTAAACAAAATGTTGATGTGAACTTAAACCCTCTATACGAGATTGATGCTTATACCAAAGTTGATATGCGCATTGTACTGGAAAGTGAAAACGTTAATATTGCGTTATTCGGTAAGAATATTACTGATGAAGCTGTACTGACATATGTCGGTAATACTCCGTTATCGGGTAGCACGTTTGGCACAAATACCTTTTATGGCTTTGTTGACCGTCCTGCTACTTATGGCATTCAATTAGATTACAACTTTTAACCTGTAAGTTGAAAAGTTAACAAAACAAGGGTTTATTTTCACTGTTCATTGGTAAATAAATCCTTTATTCTTTTAAATCACTTGAATTGGTTATAAGTATTTTAGGGACATCAAATGACTCAATCCTGGTTCAAAAACTATCCGAACAATGTTGCCCATCAAATTGATTTGCATGCGTGCAACTCACTGCTTGATTTGTTTAATCAAAGTGTTGAAAACTATCAAAACAAAACAGCCTTTAGTAATTTTGGCGCAGAGTTATCATTTAATGACGTTGACCGTTTATCAAATCACTTTGCTGCTTACCTTCAAAGTAAATTAAACATTAGCAAGGGCGATCGTGTTGCGCTTATGTCTCCCAATATGTTGAGTTTTCCTGTAGCAATGTGGGGCATCATTAAAGTGGGAGGCGTACAAGTTAATGTAAACCCACTATACACGCCAAAGGAATTGCAACATCAGCTAGTTGACGCGCAAGTAGACACCATTATTATATTTTCACCATCAACTAAAGTACTTGCTGATGTTGTTGAAAATACTCAAATTAAAAATATTATTGTTGTTGAACTCGATGATTTAGTTGGCAAAGGGTTACCAAGTACACCAGCCGATGAACGACTTAGCCAATTTATTCCTTTTCTTGGTGCATTAGATCAAGGGAGAAGCATGGCATTAAACATTGTTGATATATGCCCGCAAGACATACTCTTTTTACAATACACCGGCGGTACTACAGGTTTATCAAAAGGTGCAATGCTTAGCCATGGGAATATTATTGCCAATGTATTACAGTATAAAGAATTTGCTAAAGACAAAATAGATTATGGACACGAGATAGTGATCACGGCTATCCCGATGTACCATATATTTGCGCTTACCGCGAACGCCCTGTGTTACTTCTTCTTCGGCGCAAAAAATATTTTAGTAACCAATCCTAGAGACATGGCGAGCTTTGTTAATGTTTGGCAAACCAATAAAGCGACATTCTTTACTGGTGTTAATACCCTATTTAATGGTCTTTTACATACCCCAGGTTTTGATGAAGCAGATTTTTCTTCTTTAAAATTAACCATAGGCGGCGGAGCGGCGGTACAACCTGCAGTCGCTAAAAAATGGCAGCAAATAACAGGAAATAAGTTAAATGAAGGTTATGGCTTATCGGAAACATCTCCTATTCTGACACTAAACTTTGGTGATAGAAGTAATAATGACGGCCTTTACATTGCAGGTATTGGCACGGCTATCCCCTCAACAGAAATTTCTATTCGTGATGATGAAGGTGATGTTGTTGAGCAAGGGCAAGCAGGTGAGTTATGTGCAAAAGGCCCGCAAGTTATGGTGGGTTACTGGGAAAACGAACAAGCAACGAGTGAGGCAATGACTGAGGATGGTTATTTTAAAACGGGCGATATAGCACTGCTTGATAAAAATGGTTTTTTTCATCTTGTTGATCGTAAAAAAGATATGATCATTGTTTCTGGTTTCAATGTTTATCCGAATGAAATTGAGGCTGAAATAGCAAATATGCCGGGTATATTAGAATCAGCTTGTATTGGTGTTGACGATCCAAAAACTGGGGAAGCGGTTAAGGTTTTTGCTGTAAAAGAAAGTGATGAGCAAGGACAAACTTTATCCGAACAAGCTGTCATTGATTTTTGTCGACAAGGTTTAGCTGGCTACAAAGTTCCTAAACATATTGTATTTATTGATGAGATACCAAAATCTAGTGTAGGGAAAATACTCCGGCGCGAATTAAAATAGCGAGACAGTATTATCTAGATAAGGGGGATTGATTCCCCCTTATCTAGATGTGTTTATTTTTTATTGTTCTACAAATGTTTTAATTTGAGAAACACTAGCCGCCCCTACTTGCATTGCAATGATTTCTCCTGCATTCATTAATAACAAAGTTGGTATGCCTCTAATACCAAATTTAGCCATTAACTCTTGGCTCTCATCAGCATTAACTTTAACCACTTTTACTGCCTCGTTTTCCTCAGCGATTTGTTCAACAATGGGCGCAATCATTTTACATGGACCACACCAAGGGGCATAAAAGTCGACAAGTACTTTACCTTGGTGTTGCTCTACTTCATTTTTAAAATCTTCTGCTAAAACATTAATTACTTTACTCATGGGTTTTCCTTAGGGGTTATATACCAATTTTATTAAGTTACTACCCACTTGTGTTGGTTAAAATATACCACGGCGGCGTTGCTCTTAATCCCAATAGGCAGCTATTGATCAATCGAGCGCCTTGCCCTGGTATATTTTTCCTGCGCACAACAAGGTCATAAACTTAATAGAACTGGTATTATTTGATAGAAGTAGTGTAATTGACTTGTGCTTTATTGATTAGATGGGTCTAATGGTTTGTATTATCTCAAAAATGGAACAATTTAAGCTGATGTTAACAAACCTCGATGACTTATACTTATTTGTGACCTTAGTTGAAGAGGGTTCTTTTACCCTTGCCGCGAAAAAAGTGGCGATGCCAAAATCAACACTCAGTAGACGCTTAGCACAATTAGAGCATAAACTAGGCAGTGAATTACTTGTTAGAACTACCAGAAATCAAGAGCTTACTGAAAGTGGTCGCTTACTATATTGTGCTGCTAAAGAGCACGTTGAAGCTTTAAGTCAAATTGAAGAGGAAGTCGGCTCTCTAATTCATCAGCCGCAAGGACAGCTTAATATTTCGCTACCTTTAGAGTTTTTTAACCGAATTATTAGTACATTGATCACTGACTTTATTACACTCTATCCGAAAATTCATATTAGTTGTCAGCACTATTCTGATGATATTCCCAAGTTCGATCCACATTTCGACCTGTGTTTTGTATTGCATGAACAGTTACTACCTGCTTCCAACTGGATTTCGAAAACCTTGCTGAGTTTTTCACAATCGATTTATGCGCCAGAAACCTTTGATAGCAATATGATCAATTCAGCGGAAGATTTAACGGCTCATAATTGTATTTTAGCCCAACCAAACCAGCCGTGGTTATTTCGTGATAATGATAAAGTACAGGCGATATTCGTCAAAGGGCAGGTTACTCTATCAAGCCCAGAGATGCGACAACAAGCGGCCGAAAAAGGCTTAGGTTTATGTAAACTACCCGATTATGTATTGCAGCAAAGCACTAAGCCAAGGGATAACCAAAGCCAACTGCAACGGGTTTGTTTAGATAAGCAACCTATTGCACAGCAGTTGAGTGTTTTGTATCAAAGTAGAAAAATCCCAGTAAAAACACGTACTTTTTTGGATTATTTTCAGAGTAATATTGGGCAGTTGTTGTAGATATAAGTATAGAATGTAGCTAGAAAAAATTTTTGAGAGTCAGTAAATAATATTTAAAATCATTTTGTGCGCTAAGGGCAAGTCCCAGGTCGTTTTACCTTAGCTCTCTAGTAAGCTATTTTAAGTCACAGTCACATGAAGTACTTCGTCATATAGTAAATGAAAAATAAATATTTGCCCCAAAGTTAGTCAACAATTTATCAAATATCTCGGCATCACCTAGTGAGATCTTTGGTAAAATTATCGAATGACAAGTTAGCATCGTTATCGATTGCAACCTAGTTAAGTCACTTAAACCCAATAAAGTAATATATAGCCTTAAACAAACAGGTTGAGCACGATTCAACCGAAGAATACTTTGGTATTGTAGCTCCAATACATGCGAATGATTACCAAATAAACATGAATAAAATCATCAGAGAAGTTATTGGTCAATAAAATATATAAAAGCCATAGGCTCTAATGAATCTATGGCTTGCTTTATCAATAGAGCTGATACAAAAATTAATTCTTGCCGTATTGTTTTACAAATTTGTCTATTGATTGACCATTGCATTTAATGCTTCTAACATAACGATTATTCTCAACAGATTTAATACCAATTTTAGCTGCTTTTAAACAAATTTGAGATTCTATAGTTTTATTTCCTGCAAATAAATTAACCAATTTTTCTGACTTTTCAGTCGTGTCAACTTTATGCATGCTTGCAAATTCTCTAATAGATACACCATTACAAGACGTTTCTTTAGCAAGGTGAGAATATTTACCACCAATCATTTTACCCTGTGATAAAGCCGCATTATAACCTTCTGTTGCAGCAATAAAGCACAACTGACTATCAATTGAATTATCTATAGTAAAGAACTTTGAATTTGAGCTTAATGCATGCGCAGAGCTAACAGATAAAACCAGTGATAAACCTAATAATAAAATTTTCATAACGACTCCAGAATTTATATAAATAGCTGTCAATTCAGCAATGGCGCAATTCTACACAGTCAAGATGTACATACAATTCCGATTCGTATTTTTCAGAGGAAAAATTGACCGTAGTCAAATAAAAACAATCCATTAACATTATTTAGAATATTGTTCACAAAATATTAAAAAGCCACGCTAATTAGCGTGGCTTTATTGAGAGTAAAGTATCTTTATTACCACCTATTTCTCTATCACTTCAGGTATCAAATCTTCTTTTGAAATAACTAAACCAAGCGCAACATCACTGGCTAATTAAAAAGAAGAATAAGTAGCAATTAAGGCACCAATAGTTTTCATGGAAATTTTGAAATAGTATCTCCAAATATAGCGTTTACACCTTAGGCCAGTTTAATAACCAAGGTGCTTGAAGTGTTTCAAGCTGATTTAATGTATGAGCTTCTAAGTAGTGTTTACCGCTGCTGGGTGGTAATACATAGTGATAGGCATGCCCATTAAAAATAAATTTTAATGCATAGGCGTGTAAATATCCGCGGTCTTTGCTGTTATTGGTGCTGCTGATATTACTTAGGCCATAATAGCGATCATCACCCAAAATAGGTGCGCCGATACTGCTTAGTGCAACTCTAATTTGATGAGTTTTCCCAGAGTGGGGCTTAATAAGATATAAGCGTTTACCCTCAGGTAGGGCATAAGAAAAAAATTGACTGATAGCTGGATTGTTTTGAGTCCTTAATAATTTCCACGATCCTCGTCTACTTTTTTCCATATCGCCTTTAATCAAACCTTGTTTTTTCTTAGGTTTTTTATCGCTAATCGCTAAGTAATATTTTTCAATATCATGTTGACTAAATAATAGTTGAAACTTTTGTGCACTCTCTAAATTTCTAGCAAAAATAATGAGACCTGACGTCATTTTATCTAAGCGATGTACTGGGAATAATTTATCAGTATCTGTTTGATTAAACTGCTGACAAATTAAGTTAAATAGCCCTTGCCCTAATTCGTTTTCATCATGAAAATTAACACCCGACGCTTTGTTGACAACTATAAAGTCTTCTTGAATATCGATGATTTCAAAATCAGCAGTTTTTACTAAGTTGCTCATTATTAAAAACTCAAACCGACTAATGCATAAAGCACTAAAGTAATAACCCCACCAACTAACGCATAAGGTAATTGAGTTTTAACATGTTCAAAGTGATCACAACCACTGGCAATTGAGGCAACTATGGTAGTATCAGAAATAGGGGAGGCATGATCGCCAAAAATACCGCCACCAAGTACCGACGCTACTAAGAAGTGGATGGGTAAACCACTTTCTAAAGCGATAGGTACGGCGATAGGTACTAGTATTGCCCAGGTTCCCCATGAAGTACCTGTAGCAAACGCCATAATTGCTGCGGCAATAAATAAAATTGGCGCCATTAAAAATAACGGCACTTCAACATTCATTAATTGGCTGACATAAATACCGGTACCAAGCTCCTTTATCGCCGCTCCAAAGGCGAATGAAATCACTAAAATACTCACTGGGGCTATCATCGTTTTGATGCCAGAAATAGACGCTGATATTATTTCTCTTGTGTTGAGTAATCGATAATGCAAGACCATTGATATCAGCATGATCAGTGAACTTGTGATAGCCCAAAATACAGAAAAGGAGCCAGAGCCTCGTCGAATATCTCCATCGCCAGTAATAAATAATAAAATTAGTGTTATCGCTAATAAACTGATAAGTGGCAGCCACATTAAACGGGCTAGCGCAACTTTTTCAACTACCGGCTCTGAATTAACATCAACACGAGACTCTGCAGCCTTCATCGGACCATAAACTTTACCAGAGTATGCGGTGTAGTATGCTAATGCTACTGCAATGATGGCGTAAAAGTTATAGCCCACAGTGCCAATTAAAATGCCAACGGGATCGTCAAAGCTAAACTCATCTAATAAACCTAAAACGTAGGCACCCCAACCATTAATAAGAAATAAAATACTAACAGGTGCACAAGTTGAGTCTAATAAATAGGCAAGGCGAGCTCGGCTAAGGTTATGTTTATCAAAAAGTTGTTGGCTTGCCATGCCACTAGTAAACATACTTAAATTGGTGTCGGTGAAAATACTGGTACCGATAATTGTCGGTAACATACTCGCTTGTCGCTTATTCTTAACGAGTTTTAAATCACTTAAATGATTAATAAAACCATTCACCGCTCCAGATTCATTCATAAGTTTTACCAGCGCACCAATTAACAAACTAAAGGTGATGATATAAACATTGCCTAATGAGCTAAAAACTCCAGCAAGTTCATTCAAACTGCCGATAATACCAGTTATAGGCTGCCAACTAGCGATCATGACATGACAAAGTAACAGACCGGCGAGTAATGCAAATAAGGCGTTTTTTCGCCAAATGGCGATGGTAATGGCAATTAAAGGGGGTAATAAGGTAATTGGACTATCTTGCATGTTTGACTTCTTTTTATTGGCGTTTTAATTATTATTTTTATGTGAGTTTTTCATTGTTTTAGACGCTATATTGAGGCGCTGCATTTAGGTCCTATATTTCGGTACTATAAGACCCAAGACACTCTAACTGAAATTTATAGTGATAGAAACTGTGCTGATGACATAACGTTTTTTTATTACAAGTTTTGAAACATTTAAATCATGTATTATCCGAGTTGAGTTGCTATTATTAGCTGAATAAGTGCCATTAATTGAGATTGGTTATGTTCAAAAGCTTTGTTTATTTAAGCTCTTTTAGTCTTGCAATATTTGTTTTTTTATCTTCTTGTACTTCTTCGCCATCTACTATTTCTCTACCTCAAGGAGTCAAGTTGCTTGAAGAGGTCACCGCTGTTGAAGGTGAGGTGACCATTCCTTATAGAAAATATCAATTACAAAATGGTTTAATCGTTATTCTGCACCAAGATCATTCTGATCCCTTAACTCATATAGATGTTACCTATCATGTTGGTTCTTCACGTGAACAATTAGGGAAGTCAGGTTTTGCTCATTTTTTTGAACACATGATGTTTCAAGGATCAAAAAATGTGGCTGATGAGCAACATTTTAAAGTCGTCACTCAAAGTGGTGGCAATTTAAATGGCACCACTAATTCAGATCGCACTAATTATTATCAAACCGTACCCAATAACCAACTTGAAAAGGTTTTATGGCTAGAGTCTGATCGCATGGGTTTTTTACTTGATGCTATAACCGAAGAAAAGTTTGAGGTTCAGCGCGAGACGGTTAAAAATGAACGCCAGCAAAATGTTGATAATCGTCCTTATGGTCGTTTGAATGAAACGATCAACCAGATGATATTTGATCGACAACATCCTTATTCTTGGCCAACTATTGGTTATATGAGTGATTTAGATAGAGGTACACTAACTGACCTAAAACAATTCTTCTCTCGTTGGTATGGTCCTAATAATGCTACTTTGACTATAGGTGGTGATTTTGATGAGCAACAAGCCCTTGTTTGGATTAATCAGTATTTTTCAGACATAAAGCGAGGTCCTGAGGTTAAAAGTTTAGATAAACCTCTAATTAGTCTCAAGGGTGATCGATACCTTTCAATGACAGATAATGTATCTCTACCACTTGTCTATATTAGTTTCCCTACTGTTTATGCTATGCATAAAGATGAAGCGCCTCTTGATGTACTAGCAAATATTCTAGGCAATGGGCCAACGTCTTTACTTTATAAAAACTTGGTTAAGTCAGGTATCGCTGTGCAAGCAGGTGCTGGTCATCCTTGTAGAGAGCTTTCTTGTCAAATGAACTTTTTTGCCTTACCTAACCCACAACAAGGAATGTCTTTATCAAAAGTGGAGCAGGTTATTCGTCAAACGTTAATAGAGTTTGAACAACGTGGTGTGGTTGATGACGACTTATTGAAAACTAAGGTGAGTATTGAAACTGGGACTATTTATGGTTTACAAAGTGTTGCGGGTAAAGTGACATCATTAGCGGCTTTTCAAACGTTCACTGGTGATGCTAATTATACCAACCAAGAAATTGCTCGGTATAATAAGGTTACTAAAGCTGATGTAATGAGAGTTTATAAGCATTACATCAAAGGAAAAGGTGCTGCTATTTTATCAATTGTGCCTGAGGGAGTAGTTAAAACTGCTCAAACAGCAATGTTAGCTCAGCCAGATAATTTTGTTTTAGCCGATATTAATAATCCTCCTAAAGCTGCTCTTAATAATATAAAAATTGTTAGTAATCGTTCAAGCTTTGATCGTACCCAGCTCCCAGCTGCTGGCCAAAATCCTCAAATTGAAGTACCTAAGCTATGGCAAAAAACCTTTGCCAATGGGCTGAAAGTAATAGCGACCAACAGTAAAGAAACGCCAACCATCAGTTTGTTATTATCGCTAGAAGGAGGTCCGCTTCTAGATCCCATTGAAAAAGCTGGTTTGGCCTCTTTAACCGCGGCATTAATGGAAGAAGGTACAACTAACTATTTAAAAGAAGAGTTATCAAATGAGTTAGCCAAGTTAGGTAGTAACATCTCTGTTGGTGCATCAGGTAGAAATACCTATATTCAATTAACCAGTTTAACTAAACATTTTGATGCAACATTAACATTAATGTATGACGTAATGTTTAACCCTGCTTTTAATCAACAAGATTTTGACCGAATAAAAAATCAATTGCTACAAGGTTTAGAGCAAGGGAATAAAGATGCAGGAAGTTTATCTGCTCGTGCCTTTAAACAAGTTTTATTTGGGATAAACAATCGCGTAGGTTTACCTGACAGCGGTACAATAAATACAGTGTCTGCCATCAAACTTGAGGATATTAAAAGCTTTTACCAGCGTTACTTTTCGCCCAAACTTGCTAATTTAGTTGTCGTGGGAGATATTGATAAAAGTCAGTTATTAGCAAAGCTTGAAGTGTTCAGCCATTGGAAAGGGGAAAATTACACTATCCCCGACTATCTTGAATTCCCTAAGCTTGATGAAAATAAAATTTTGTTTATTGACCTGCCAAATGCCAGCCAAACAGTGATCAAATATACCCGAAGAGCAATGCCCTATGATGCCGTGGGTGATTATTTTAAATCAACATTGATGAATTACCCTATAGGTGGGGCGTTTAATAGCCGCATTAATTTAAACCTACGTGAGGATAAAGGATACAGTTATGGTGCATCAAGTAGTTTCTCTGGTGGTAAAACATTAGGGTCTTTTACGGCTAATGCCAGTGTAAAAAAATCCCATACCAGCGATGCAATGTTAGAGATAATTAAAGAGTTAGCTTTAGCGAAGGATCAGGGGTTAACTAATGAAGAGGTGGCCTTTATGCGCCAAGCCATCTCTCAAAATGAAGCGTTAAGTTTTGAAACGCCTAGCCAAAAAAATGGCTTTTTAAGGCAACTTTTACAGTTCGATTTACCTAAAAATTATGGTCAAAAACAAACTGACATTATTAATAGCATTACAGTTACAGAGCTAAATAATATCGCAAAGAAAGAATTAGCTAAACCTATGCAATGGATCATCGTTGGTGACGGTCAGTTAGTCAAAGAACAATTAAAAGTCTTAGAACTTGACGTTGTTGATTATCAATTAGCAAACTAATTCATTGCCAATCAGTCAATGTTTAACATTAAACATTGAATTTTTATTATTTACCCTCAAATAAGGAGTAACTATTTGAGGGATGTGTGTTTCAGGAGTTATTTTGACTTTATCTTTAAGTGATTATCTTTGTGCGTTAAACGAATCTTCGGATCTTGCTACGGTAACTGAATTTGGTCGTGGTATAGAGCGCGAAGCTTTACGAGTTCTACCCGAAGGTGGCCTTTCACAAGAGCCACATCGATATACTATTGGCTCTGCGTTAACTCATCCCAATATTACCACCGATTACTCTGAGGCTTTATTAGAGTTTATTACTCCGGTAACTAACGAGCCAGAACAAGCTATTGCTCAACTACAAGATATTCAAAAATTCACGATGTCAAAAATTGACGGTGAGTTGCTATGGCCTTTTAGTATGCCATGTTTTGTTAATGATGAAGATAAAGTGCAGCTTGCCTATTATGGTGAGTCGAACGTTGGCAAGATGAAAACCGTGTACCGTCAAGGCTTAAAAAATCGCTACGGCTCTATGATGCAGGTTATTTCAGGTATTCATTTTAATTTTTCTTTCTCCGATGATTTTTGGCGTTCAATTCAAAAAATAGCTAACAACAATGATGACTTTGAATCGTTTAAATCGGATGGTTATTTTTCGCTAATAAGAAACTATAAACGATACTGTTGGTTAATTCCTTATTTGTATGGCAGCTCGCCAATTCTTTGTGGCTCGTTTTTACAAGGGGTATCAAAGAGTGGTGGCCCAAGCCAATTGCCTTTTAAGAAGTCGGATAATGGTTATATTTATTTGGAACATGCGACATCATTAAGAATGAGTGATTTAGGCTATACCAGTAATGCTCAATCTGAATTAGCGATTTGTTATAACGATCTTCCAGGATATCTTGAGGGTGTTGAGCAAGCAATGGGTTTAAGCTCTACTGAATTTGATGAAATTGGTATAAAAGTTAATGATCAATATCAGCAATTAAATAGTAATGTTTTACAAATTGAAAATGAGCTTTATGCACCTATCAGGCCTAAACGTGTAGCAAAATCAGGTGAGAAACCTTCACAGGCATTAAAAAACCGTGGTGTTGAATATATAGAAGTACGAGCACTTGATGTAAATCCATTTGTTGATACTGGCATTAGTATCGATCAAGTTTACTTTTTAGATATATTTTTAACTTTTTGTGCACTTGCGCCTAGCCCTATTTTTGATTGCGAAGGACAAGACTGCAGTAGCACTAATATGGATGAAGTGGTTGTTCGAGGAAGAGATCCTCAATTACTGCTTAACGATAATGGTATTGAAAAATCAGTTATGCTGTGGGGGAATGAATTATTTGAGCAATTCAGTGAAGTTGCAACTTTCCTTGATAACGCCAAAAATACCACTCGTTATAGCGAATCTGTAGCGAAAGAGCAGTGTAAAGTCAATAATAGTGAACTCACACCTTCTGCTCAACTACTCGACTTGGTAGTGAATCAAAATAAAGGCTTAACAACATTAGCACTTGATTATGCGGCTACTTATAGAGAGTCATTATTGTCGAATGACTATCAGATTTTTGATGAGCAGTACTTTGAAGCCAGTGTTGAAAGATCTCACCAAGATCAAACTAGCATTGAACAAGCGGATTCTGTTCCTTTTGATGAATTTTTAGCGCAATACTTTAATGATTAACTAGCGCTATTATTTATTGGTTTAGTCGGTTTATTGTCAGTAAGCCAAATTAAACTCAAAAAAAAGCGCGTTAGGGCAACGCGCCGTTAATAATGAAAGCAGTCCAGGGAGGTTTGCTTCCTTATAGTAAGACTAGCTCTGTTACAATTAGTTCATTTTTTGTTCGATATTTTTTTGTTTTTTTTATGAGTTGTTAAGTTGTTGAACTTAATGATTAATGCGTATGAAATTTTTCTTTTTGTAAAAAATAAAGTAAAAAAAACGCGTATACTTGAAATCAAGTAACGCGCATAAAACATGAAACACTAAGGGAAATAAAAGCCTCTCATATAGTAAGAGCTACAATGAATGAAATAGTTCACTTTAATTATTAAAAATATTTTATTTATTTATCACATCATTTTATCTAAAGTTTTATCCAATTAATCTGCTATTTTTCATTAATTCTGGCACACTTATCTTAGATTTATAAAGATTAAGACTTAATACTTCATGCGATGTAAAAAACATACCCTTGTTAGCTGTTTAATTATCACAGCATTATCTGCTTGTGCTACACCTCCCCCAAAAAATCCTGAGAACATTTGTGAAATTTTTCGTGAACATAGTGATTGGTATTTTGCTGCTAAAGATGCCAAAGAAAGATGGGGTGTGCCCATTCATGTACCTATGAGCATGATGTATCAAGAAAGCTCTTTTCGACATGATGCGCAGCCACCAAGAGATTATTTGCTCGGCTTTATACCCTGGGGCCGTGTTAGTAGCGCTTATGGCTATTCTCAAGCTAAAACCATGACTTGGGACGATTACATTAACGAAACGGGAAATTCAGGTGCAGATCGTGATGATTTTGAAGATGCAATAGATTTTATGGCGTGGTTTATTTTTAAAACCCAAAAGATTAACAAAGTCTCAAAGTGGGATGCTTATAATCAGTATTTAAATTATCACGAGGGTTGGGGCGGTTTTAAAAATAAAAGCTATAAAAAGAAACCTTGGCTGGTTAAAGTTTCTCGTAAAGTTGACTCTCGAGCAAGACGTTATAGTAGTCAGTTAAAAAGCTGTGAAGAAGAGCTAGGTCATGGCTGGTTTTGGCGATTGTTTTTTGGTTAACAATCTTTAGCCCTTTGTTATCGCAATTTTTTTAATCTGGCTTTATAAGATATTAACTTTGGCTGATGTATACAATGAAGCGTTTTTGTGCAGAATATTAACCACGCATAAACCTTGCCAAAAATACACTTTTAATTAGAAAATAATCATCTATTTATCTAGATAATCCTTCGTATAAACAATTAAAAAAAACTTCATTTTTTTGTTAAAAATTCATTGCAAATAACGAGTGCTGAATTTCAGTGGTCTTGCATTTGTTATCCACAGAAATTGTGGAAAGATCCTTTTTCAACAATGACCTGTGAATAACTTTGTGGTTAACTATTTTTTACTACAGGCAAGTAAGCAGGTACTATCGAAGTTAAAGCCCTGCATGTTGGGAGATGCTATTTTAATCTTCGTCTGGCGGTGATTGCAGGCAAAATTCAGGCATAACTCTGACCATTTTGATCATGTTATCACTGACATCAATGATTTCTATTGGATATCCTGCAATACGAACGCTAAGGTTGTTTTGAGGGATATCTTCTAGATACTCGACGATTAAACCATTTAACGTTTTAGGGCCATCAGAAGGTAATTTCCATGACATTTCTTTATTAATATCTCGAATAGTAGCACTGCCATCAACGAGGTAACTGCCGTCAGGTTGTAAATGAACTTCTTCACTAGGTGTAGGTGTCATAGTTGTTGTGAAGTCGCCAACGATTTCTTCTAAAATATCTTCTAAGGTTACCAAGCCTTGAATGTCACCATATTCATCAACTACTACTCCTAGACGCTCTTTTGCTGCTTGAAACTTTAATAGTTGAACATTAAGTGGCGTGCCTTCAGGAATAAAATAAAGCTCACGTACCGCTCGTAATAAAGTGGCTTTGGTAAATTGATTTTTTGATACTAATTTTAAAGCATCTTTGACATGGATATAGCCAACCACATCATCAATATTATCACGGTAAAGTAACACTCGAGTATGGTTTGATTGTGTTAGTTGCTTTTGAATTTTTTTCCATTCGTCATTAACATCAATACCGACTAACTCGCTGCGCGGGATCATAATATCTTCGACACTAACTTTTTCGAGATCTAAGATACTGACTAACATATCTTGATCGCGCTCAGGTAATAAAGCACCAGCTTCGTTAACGACAGTTCGTAATTCTTCACTGCTCAAGCCGTGTTGCTCTCGTTGTTCAGCATTAATACCAATAAGCATCAAAATACCATTAGTAATCCAATTAACTGCGATAACTAAAGGGAATAATAATTTTAGCAGCACCTTTAAAAGAATGGAGCTGGGAAAGGCTACTTTCTCTGGATGTAAGGCGGCTAATGTTTTAGGTGTGACTTCTGCAAAAATTAGGATCACTAATGTTAACGCTATGGTGGCAATTAATACCCCCATGTCGCCAAATAACCGTAAACCTATAATGGTCGCAATAGCTGAGGCAGCAATATTTACTAAGTTGTTACCAATTAAAATCAGGCCAATGAGTCTGTCTGGTCGTGCTAATAATTTAGCAACTCGTTTAGCACCTTTATGGTTTTGTTTTTCAAGATGTCGTAATCGATAACGATTCAGTGACATTAGACCAGTTTCTGAACCCGAAAAATAGGCAGAAATGAAAATGAGTAAGGCGAGTATGCCAAACAGCATTTCGGTAGATATGTTGTTCAATAGGGGATCCTAAGTTATTAAAATAAAGGCTAAAGCTTAAAAATTAAGCAATAGGCTTAAGCCTAAACACTTTATACCTTATAAATGCTTACAAGAGAAACTCTTTTACGAATCGACTGCCAAAATATGACAAGGTCAGTAACGATGTAGCAAAAACCGTGAGTAATAAAACCTTGTGGCCGCGCCAACCTTGCTTGAAGTGCCCCCACATAATGACAAGATAAACAAATAATGCCATCAGTGATAGCACCGTTTTATGGGCTCTATCTTTTGAAAGAAAATCATCAAGAAAAATAAAACCACTAAACTCACTCAATAATAAACATAAAGTGCCAATGTTTAAAATTAAGAATAGCTGATTTTCAACTTGCATCAGAGGGGGTAAATGACTAACAGCAACTAAATTTTTGCTTTTTAATTTATAGTTAATATAAGCCACTTGAAAAGCATATAGAGTCGCTATTACCAAAACACAATAAGCGATAAGCGCTAAAACAATATGTGTTACTAAAAATAGTTTTTCACTGCTCAGAGGGATTTCAGCGATTGGTGGAATGAATATCATTAATAATTGCCACAATCCAGCGAAACCATAAACGACAGGCAGTAGTAAATTCACTTTATATTTTAGTGCTGCAGTAGATACAGACAAGGTAATGACTAAACTAACTAATGAAATTACATTTGGTAAGCTGAAATTAATATCGGCTTGGTGATATAAATATTGTCCATTATTTAAAGTATGCGCAATAATTGCTATACAACCTAAAGACAAAACTAACATGATGTTAGGCCCTTTAGGGTGAAACAATCTTGACACTATAGCTATAGAGGCAAGCATATAGCTAACAAATGCAACGCTAGAACCAATCACTAATAAATCCACAAATGTGCTCCGACACCAAAATTTAACCGCTTGATTCTAGCAGATTGCCAAAGCAACTCCATGATAAAAATCAAATGTTCGCTAATTTAAATCATTTAATTCAGTATAATTTTACTTGAATCAATTTAATTTATTATTAGCTTATGAATAACTTTCTTAATGGCTTAATTGATAGAACAACAATTAGTAGTGCGCAAGACAAGTTAAACCAATAAGGTAGAATTGCATGGCTATGTTGCATTTGTTCTGAAATGTTAATGGCGTAATAGTTAAGATAGAAATCGAGTAAACTACCAAAAGCGATAGCACAAACTGAAATTCCCAGTAAATAATGAGTGAGTACTTTAGCACCCATTTCATTTTTGATAACACCAAGGGTTGATATATTAGTTGCAGGTCCTGCCATCATAAATACCAACGCAGTACCTGGAGACAATCCTGCTAAAATGAAGCCTGCAGCAATTGGAGTCGAAGCAGTGGCGCATATGTACATTGGGATAGAAATAACTATCATCATTAACATTGCCGATAAACCACTACCGTAACTTAATAAAAACTCTTGAGGTAAAAATGTTTTTACTAAAGTTGCGAATATCAAGCCAATTGCTAGCCAGATAATTATATCGTCAATAAGTTGAGTAGCAGCATATTTTACCCCTTGAAGGGTTTTACTTAATGAAGAAGGGGTAACTGGGATATTGGTTATCGTGTTAGTCGCGCAGCAACTAGTTTTCTCTACTACTTCAACAACTATTGGATCAGGTTTTTTACTACAACAAGACTTCATTGGTTTATCGTTTGTCAGCGGCTCTTTTGCATCGCTAATATTTTCATTCTCTTTTATTAAAGAAACTAATAGTCCGGTAATTATTGCTGAGAATATCGCTGTTATTGGTCTGTAAACGGCCATGATGGGTCCTAACATCGCATACGATACTGAAACTGAATCAACACCTGTTTCTGGCGTTGCTACTAAAAATGCAGCTGTGGCTGATTTTGAAGCGCCACTTCTTCTCAATTCTGTAGCCACAGGTATAACGCCACAAGAACAAAGTGGCAAGGGAGCTCCAATGAGGGCTGCTTTAATTATACTTTTATAGCCGCCACCTAAATGTTTACTTAAAATTTTTGTCGGTACCCAAGCCTTCATTAACCCGGCAATTAACAAACCGAGCAATAACCAAGGGCTTGCTTCTGCACTAAGCTCAATAAAGTTATTAATTAAATTCCAAAAAACATCCATTCATATACTCGTTTTAAAATACTTGAATCTATTGTTCTAGGGTAACAAATTCAAGGCTTATATAAAACATTTGCCTATTGAGTTTGTTTAAAAGAAAGGCTGTTAATGACAATATTTATTCCAATAAAACACTTTGTTGATATTTTATGCTTTCGCTTATTGCCGTGACGGTTATAATAGAGCTAATTTTTCCGTCAATTTTTTCTTTTAGAGTATTTCATGTTTGAGAACTTATCCGATCGTTTAACTAAAACGCTAAAGAATATTAGTGGCCGTGGCCGTTTAACCGATGACAATATTAAAGATACCTTACGTGAAGTACGTATGGCATTACTTGAGGCTGATGTTGCCTTACCCGTTATTCGCGACTTTATTGGTAAAGTTAAAGAGCGTGCAGTAGGAACTGATGTTTCTAAAAGTTTAACCCCAGGGCAAGTCTTCGTTAAAATTGTGCAATCAGAGCTTGAAAGTGCAATGGGTGAACATAACGAAGGGCTTGATTTAAAAGCTACACCTCCAGCTATTGTATTAATGGCTGGTTTACAAGGGGCAGGTAAAACAACCTCTGTGGCAAAATTAGGTAAATACTTAACAGAGCGCGAGAAGAAAAAAGTGCTTGTGGTTAGTGTAGATGTGTACCGTCCTGCAGCAATTAAACAACTACAAACATTAGCTGAAGAAGTTAATGTTGAGTTTTTTGAAAGTAATATTGATCAAAAGCCCTTAGATATAGCAATAGCAGCAATTGATTATGCGAAAAAGCAATTCTTTGATGTTTTGATTGTCGATACTGCGGGTCGTTTACATGTTGACGAAAGCATGATGAACGAGATCAAAGAGCTCCATACTGCTATAAACCCAGTAGAAACACTTTTCACTGTTGATGCAATGACAGGTCAAGATGCCGCGAATACAGCTAAAGCTTTTGGTGAAGCATTACCTTTAACAGGTATTATTTTAACCAAAACCGATGGTGATGCTCGAGGTGGTGCAGCATTATCAATTCGTCATATTACTGGCAAGCCAATTAAATTTATGGGTGTTGGTGAGAAAACTGATGCTTTAGAAGCTTTTCATCCTGAGCGTATTGCTTCGCGTATTCTTGGTATGGGTGATGTACTGTCACTTATTGAAGAAGTTGAGCAAAAGGTTGATAGAAAGAAAGCAGCTAAACTTGCGGCTAAAGTAAAAGGCGGTAAAGGTTTTGATTTAGAGGATTTTCGTGACCAGCTAGTACAAATGAAAAGTATGGGCGGCATGATGGGCATGATGAATAAAATGCCAGGCATGGGCAACATGTCAGATAAAATTAAAGATCAGATGGATGATAAAATTACCATTCAGATGGAAGCTATTATTAATTCAATGACCCCTGGAGAGCGTCAACGTCCTGATGTTATTAAAGGCTCAAGGAAACGCAGAATTGCAGCGGGCTCAGGCACTCAGATACAAGACGTAAATAAACTATTAAAGCAGTTTGCCCAAATGCAAAAAATGATGAAAAAGATGTCAGGCAAAGGCGGCATGAAAAAAATGATGCGCAGTATGCAAGGTATGATGCCTCCAGGTGGAGGAATGCCACCAGGCGGCGGAATGTTTGGTCGTTAGTATCAAAATATTCTATAAAAAAAGCTTCAGGTTGAAGCTTTTTTTATGCCTAAATAATTTGCGGAGAATTGAGATTACAACCTTTACGCAGTTTTTGATTACCGTTCTAGATAATAGAAATTTTGAAGTTATAACCCTAAACTTTTCTCAAGTTTTTGATTCTCTCTTTCAATATGTCTAAAGAATTCTCTATTTTTTAATAAAGATGCGGCAGCTTCATCAATAATTACCACGGTATTTGCATGAAACTGTAATGCAGATGCCGGACATTCGGCAGTTATATAACCTTGAACGGTATCAGCAATGGCTTGGGCCTTATTCTCTCCAGTAGCAAGTAGTACGACTTGCTTGGATTCTAAAATTGTACCAATTCCCATTGTGATGGAGAGATGAGGTTGGCATTCGTCTTCAGAAAAAAAACGGGCATTATCATCAATCGTTTCTTGGGTTAAAGTTTTAACTCGAGTACGAGAGCCTAATGAAGATGAAGGCTCATTGAAACCAATATGTCCATTACGTCCAATACCTAGCAGTTGAACGTCAATACCACCACTACTTTTAATCATTCGCTCATATTCTTCACAGGCATCTAATGGGTGTTTTGCATCACCAGAAGGTACAGCTGTATTAGTTTTATTAATATCAATATGGTTGAAAAGCTTATCATTCATAAAATGTCGATAACTTTGCGGGTGATCACCGGATATACCTAAGTACTCATCTAAATTAAAACTTTTTACTTGGCTAAATGATACTTGCTTGTTTTGATACTTTTCAATTAATTCATTATATAAAGCAACAGGGGTAGACCCTGTTGCTAAGCCTAAAACAGAACTAGGTTTCTTATGTATTTGTTTAACAAAAATGGCGGCACCATATTTTGCTACCGCTTCAGCATCTTTAAGTATGACAACTTTCATTGAGATAATCCCCGTAAATTTGATGGCAACTAGCAGCTTAGGCTGTTGCTAGTTTTATTTATAGTTTCTTTAATAAGTGTTATATAGCAATACAAATTAAGATAACATAAAAATGACAGCGTTGTCATTTAAAAATAATCAACCTTTAATCTTGTAGTTTTTATCGATAGATTTCCTAAATAGTTTTAAAATAACCTCTGCCAGTTATGGATTCCCCAAAAGGATTTACATCATAGAGTAAGGTAATACTTGCTATTAATCGTCAAAAGCGTAGAATACGCGAGCTTTTCTGTCACTGTGGTGACGGAAGTGTCTGGAAAATCCGTTTAACAATTAATTATATAGAGGACGATATGGTTACCATTCGTTTAGCTCGTGGCGG
>ENA-ORXI01000320-ORXI01000320.1-sediment-metagenome-genome-assembly--contig:-NODE-320-length-38768-cov-9.868083_pt1 | contig 38768 bp, 33 predicted proteins | sample MGYA00237861_ERZ511468 | MGnify/ENA primary metagenome ERZ511468 (study PRJEB26299, sample SAMN06266213) | sediment metagenome | isolation source: Hudson Canyon methane seep mesocosm | place: USA:Hudson... | reverse complement strand
CACATCATAGGGCGACCCCAACGCCGCAGACATCACTTGCACCGCCACCGACAGGCCGACATCACCAACCTGAACAGTTGCCTCGGCCTCCGGCTCCGGCAGGACCTTGAACGACACCTCGCTCAGCGCCCCCAATGTGCCATGCGCCCCAGCCATCAGCTTGACCAGATCATAGCCGGTGACATTCTTCATCACCCGGCCACCGTTCTTGACCACCTGTCCGGTGCCATCGACGAACCGAACCCCCAGCAGAAAGTCCCGCGCCGCGCCACACTGGATCCGCCGAGGTCCCGAGAAATTCCCCGCGAACACGCCCCCGATTGTCGGTTCTCCATCGGTACCCAACAGACCGCGATGATCCATGGGCTCAAACGCCAACCGCTGGCCGCTCTGCGCCAACAGCGCCTCAATCTCAGCCACCGGCGTCCCTGCCCGCGCCACCATCGTCAACGCACCCGGTTCATACAGCTCAACTCCGGTCAAACTACGAGTGCTCAGTCTATCGCCCGCCCCATCAAATCCACGGGTGCCGCCACCACAAATCGCCAACGGCCCTTCAGCGCCCGCAATCATTTCAGCCAACTCAACTTCGGTTTCTGGTCTCATCATCATCTTTTTCCAAATACTCCGGGGGAGTCCGCAGGACGGGGGCAGAGCCCCCTCCTTTTACTCTGCAGCCACACTTACAACGCGTCGGCTCTCGGTCACCGCCAACGGAAACACCTTAGCCGGGTTCAACAGCCACTGCGGATCAAACACATCCTTGACCTTCAACTGCGCCTCCAGATCTACGGCCGCATACTGATGTAGCATCAGATCCCGCTTCTCGATCCCGACTCCATGTTCACCGGTCAGGCATCCGCCAACCTCAACACAGAGTTTCAGGATATCGGCGCCCATGTCTTCACACAGCTCCAAATCCCCCGGCTTGTTGGCATCAAACAGGATCAGCGGATGCATATTACCATCCCCGGCATGAAACACATTCGCCACACCCAGCCCGTACTGCTTGGACAACTCACCAATCCGACGTAACACATAGGGCAGCTCGGTTACCGGGATCGTCCCATCCAGGCACATGTAATCGTTGATCTGGCCCATCGCGCCAAAGGCAGACTTGCGACCCAACCAAATCCGACCAGCCTCGTCAGCATCCTTGGCCTCGCGCAACTCCACCGGATTATGCGAGCGGGCAATATCAGTGATCAGTTTCAGCTGATGATCAATTTCTTCCGGGCTGCCCTCGACCTCTACGATCAACAGCGCCTCGCACATGGGGTAGCCCGCCTTAGCAAAAGCCTCGCAGGCCTCAATGCACGGGCGATCCATGAACTCGATCGCCACCGGCAAAACACCCGCTTTGATGATGTCACTGACACAGGCGCCGGCCACCTCGTTGCTGTCATAGCCAATCAACACTGGCCGCGCGCCCTCGGGCTTGCGCAAAATCCGCAAGCTCGCCTCGGTCACCACACCCAGCTGCCCCTCACTGCCGCAAATCACCCCCAACAGATCAAGGCCCCCTGCATCCAGATGCGCGCCGCCAATCTCAACCACGGTGCCATCCATCATCACCATGGTCACGCCCATCAGGTTGTTAGTGGTCACGCCGTATTTCAGGCAATGCGCCCCGCCTGAATTCATCGCGATATTGCCCGCAATTGCACAGGCCAATTGCGACGACGGGTCCGGCGCATAAAAGAAATCTTCTTCTTCAACCGCCCCCGAGACACTCAGGTTGGTGCGCCCGGTCTGCACCCGGATCACCCGGTTGTCATAATCCGTCTCCAGCACCTCATTCATCCGCGCCACACCCAGAATAACCGAATCCGCTGTCGGCAGCGCACCACCCGCTAGCGAAGTTCCCGCGCCGCGTGGTACCACTGGCACACCCATCTGGTGGCAAATCCGCAGCACATCTGACACTTCCTGGGTTGTGCGCGGTAACACCGCCAGCATCGGAGGACAGCGATAGGCGGTCAGCGCATCGCATTCATAGGCCCGTGTTTCAGCTTCATCTTGAATCAACGCATCCGCAGGCAAGACAGCGGATAATTTGACGACCAACTCAGCTTTACGCGCCAGAATGGCAAGGTTGGGGGATGGCATCTCCATAGGGGGCTCTCCTTTTGGTAAAGTATTATTACCAATTCATACGCGCTGGCAAGAACCAAAATGTCACGCTAGGGTGCGGCATGATTTGGACTGAACGACTAACCCAGTTTTCCGCACTCGACATCACCGCCCTCAGCCTGCTGATTTGCAGCTGGATGTGGATCGGCTGGCGAATTGAAAATCCAAAACCCGGGTGCCCCTCGGTCTCAGTCCTGATGGCCGACTTCCGGCGGGACTGGATGATCCAAATGGTCACTCGGCAACCTCGCATGTTTGACGCACAACTGATCAGCAACTTGCGTCAGGGCACCACGTTCTTCACTTCAGCCTCAATGATTGCCATCGGCGGCGGCCTCGCTCTTATCGGCAACACCGAACAACTGGCAGGTGTCGCCAACGACCTGACCCAAAGCACCATTCCGGCCTTTGTCTGGGAGGTCAAACTTCTGACAGCCCTGCTGCTGCTCTCCAACTCCTTTTTGAAATACGTCTGGGCCCATCGCCTGTTCGGGTATTGCTCGGTTCTGATGGCAGCGGTACCCAACGACCCCGACGATCCGATCTCGCTCCCCCGCGCTGCCCAGGCTGCCGAGCTCAGCATCACCGCTGGTCGCAGCTTTAACAAAGGCATGCGATCCACCTATTTTGCCTTGGCAGCCCTGGCTTGGCTGGCGGGCTCTGTGCCATTGATCGGCGCCACCCTGCTAACGCTTGCAGTTCTATTCCGGCGTGAGTTTGCCTCACAGTCTCGTAGTATCCTGCTTCAGGTCCCCGCCACCTCGGCCCAGTCAGACACGGCAAAGTGAACAACCCGGCGCACAACTTCGGCTAACTTGCCCCGATGAAACACCCGCTTTGCATGATATTTTGCGCCGTCGCGCTACCAGCTCTGGCAGATGACCCCCAGATCATTTCCGCCTCGGCCCGCGCTAGTGACGACACCTGGCAGGTGAGCGTTACCCTATCCCACCCAGACACCGGCTGGGACCACTATGCCGACGGCTGGCGTGTTCTGGATATGAATGGAACGGAGCTAGGCCTGCGTATCCTTGCTCATCCGCATGAACATGAACAACCCTTCACCCGCTCACTGGGCGGCGTCCACATTCCCGAAGGCACTCAGAAAGTGCAAATCCAAGCCCGCTGCCTAGTCGACGGCTGGGCCCCAGAGCTCACAACTATGACGCTACCCTGAGCTTCTTTTTGCCGGAAATACTCGCGCCGCAGGCACGCGCCGTTAGGCGTGTTCACCCGGCTTCAAACCCGGTGATACGGGCTACTACCCAAAATAGTCACCGCACGATAGATCTGCTCGGCCAGCATCACCCGCACCAGCATATGTGGCCAGACCATCTTGCCAAACGATATCGAGAAATCGGCCTCGGCCCGCAAGCTGGGATCAATACCATCAGCCCCGCCGATGATCAGCGCTAGATCCTGACGACCTGTGTCGCGCCACCCAGCGATCTTTTGGGAAAAATCCGGTGATGAAAGCACCTTGCCACGCTCATCCAACGTACAGATCACCGCCCCCTTGGGTAGGGCCTTGCGCAGCAGCGCGGCCTCGGCCGCCATACCGGCGTTCTTTTTGTCTTCGACCTCAACCACCCGCGCAGGCCCCAACCCCAGGGCACGGCCGCTGCGGTCAAACCGGGTCAAATAGTCATCGATCAAAGTTTTTTCAGGACCAGCCCGCAGGCGGCCAACAACACAGAGATGCACACGCATGGTGACCTACCTCAGCAGCAGCCCGCGCGGATGCACGGGCCGATCCCCTTGTTAGGCTTAAACGGCGCTATCGCCACCCAGCCACATTTTTTCGATCTGGTAGAACTCACGCACTTCGGGGCGGAAGACATGGACGATGACATCACCGGTATCAACCAGAACCCAGTCGCCAGTATCACGACCTTCGGTTTTGCAGGTAAACCCATACTCTTGCTTGATCCGCTCGGTCAGCTTAACCGCAAGCGCCGACACCTGACGGGTCGACCGGCCTGTGGCAACGACCATGTGATCGCCAATCGCCGTTTTGCCGCGCAGATCAATCTGCACCACGTCTTCGGCTTTGTCTTCGTCAAGCGAGGACAAGATAAAGGCCAGCAGTGTATCGCTGGAAGGTCGGGATTGAGCGGCCGTCACGGCTGCTCCACGGTCAGCGGCATTGGCCGCTTCAGAATCAGGTGACAGGACACTGTCCTCCTAGTTGGGCGCCGTCCGTCCCCCGGCGCTGGGGATAGGGCAAAAATAGCAAGCCTCAGACCTGTTTTCAACGCGGCCGGTAAGATTTGAGGCGAATCAAGACGCCTCTGTGCCCGATCTGCACAGCATAGTGAAGAGGGTAGCAGCCATGCATATAGGTAAATCGCGCAATGTTAGCCATGTTTACTGCAGTTGGGCTCGTCTTTGCCGCAGTTGCGCCCGTCGAACCCTTGATTGACCAGGCCGCCGCCTGTATCTGACAGCCATGATACCCGTATTGGCGCAAAAAATCGAACTGCAAGATCGCACCCGCCTGCGCGAGCGATTCTATGGCGCCGCCCGCTCGGTTTTGGCCCGGCTATAACGCCTGCCCGCCCCTCAGCCAGCTTATTGAAAATACAAAACGGGAGAGGACCCCATGTCCCCCAAAACGCTCTATGACAAAATCTGGGATGCGCATGTTGCGCATGAAGCAGAAGACGGCACCACACTGCTGTATATCGACCGCCACCTGGTTCACGAAGTAACCAGCGCCCAGGCGTTCGAAGGTCTGCGCATGACCAACCGCACGGTTCGCGCACCTGACAAGACGATTGCTGTGCCTGACCACAACGTACCGACCACGCCTGATCGTGTTGACGGCATCAAAAACGAAGAAGGCCGCATTCAGGTTGCCGCGCTGGATACCAATGCCAAGGAATTTGGCATTCACTATTATCCAATGAACGACATCCGTCAGGGTATCGTGCACATCGTCGGCCCCGAGCAAGGCTGGACCCTGCCCGGCATGACCGTGGTTTGCGGTGACAGCCACACGGCGACTCACGGTGCATTTGGCGCGCTGGCGCATGGTATCGGCACGTCCGAGGTTGAGCACGTTCTGGCCACCCAGACGCTGATCCAGAAAAAGTCCAAGAACATGAAGGTCGAGATCACTGGCAAATTGCAGCCGGGTGTGACCGCCAAGGACATCACGCTGGCCGTGATCGGTGAAACCGGCACCGCCGGCGGCACTGGCTATGTCATCGAATATTGCGGTGAAGCGATCCGCGATTTGTCGATGGAAGGCCGCATGACCGTCTGCAACATGGCCATCGAAGGCGGCGCCCGCGCTGGTCTGATCGCCCCGGACGAGACCACGTTTAAATACGTCAACGGCCGCGCCCACGCCCCCAAAGGCGCCCAGTGGGAAGCTGCGATGGACTGGTGGAAAACCCTGTTCACCGACGAAGGTGCAGAATTCGATCTGGTCGTCACCCTGAAAGGTGAAGACATCCAGCCGGTTGTGACCTGGGGCACCTCGCCCGAGGACGTTCTGCCAATCACCGCCAAGGTCCCCTTCCCCGAGGACTTTACCGGTGGCAAGGTTGATGCGGTCAAGCGTGCGCTCGACTACATGGGCCTCGAATCCGGCACCAACCTGACCGACATCGAAATCGACACTGTCTTTATCGGCTCTTGCACCAACGGCCGCATCGAAGATCTGCGCGCCGTGGCTGACGTGGTCAAAGGCAAGAAGATCAAAGACGGCATGCGGGCGATGATCGTTCCGGGCTCCGGCCTGGTCCGCGCACAGGCCGAAGAAGAAGGTTTGGGCGACATCTTTGTCGAGGCAGGCTTTGAATGGCGTCTGGCCGGTTGTTCCATGTGTCTGGCAATGAACCCCGATCAGCTGTCCGAGAACGAGCGCTGCGCTTCGACCTCGAACCGTAACTTCGAGGGTCGCCAAGGTTACAAGGGTCGCACCCACCTGGTGTCACCAGCTATGGCCGCCGCGGCTGCCCTGACCGGTCGCCTGACCGACATCCGCGAGCTGGTATAAGGCTAAACGACATGGATCGCCGCAAAAAAACACTTATTGCTTCTATTGCGGCGGTCTCTGTCATGGCCTTTGGTATTGCCACTTCGCCATTCTTGATGGCGCTTCCTTTGACCTACACAGCCTTCCCAAGCCTTTGCCCAGCATATGACCAATTGCCTGCGGATGTTGATCCGAGCCATTGCATGAATGTAGCGATGCCGGGCGGGCTAGGACTAGAAATGAGTGCTCGCATGACGCAGGGACAAATGATCGAATTTGTTTCCGCGTTGAAAGGCAGCCAAGTCGAAAGATTTGGTGAACGCGCGTGTAAGGTCCAAGGCGATACGGCAAGTACAACCGCTTATTTCGAAACCTATCAGGCGGCTTTTGTCAGAGTGGAATGGGATGGTGATACGACTCACTACTCTGCCACCGACATGGTTGCCCACCCATGCCAACAAAGCTGAAGAGTGAGTTGTTGGCAGTTCAAATCTGAGGAGTCCATCAATGGACAAGTTTGAAAAACTTCAGGGCATCGCTGCCCCTATGCCGCTGGTCAATATCGACACCGATATGATCATCCCAAAGGTCCACCTGAAATCGATCAAGCGGACCGGTTTTGGCAAGAACCTGTTTGACGAGATGCGGTTCAACCGCGACGGCACCGAGATCGCTGATTTCGTGCTGAACAAACCGCAGTACCGGGATGCAGATATTCTGGTGGCCGGTGACAACTTTGGCTGTGGCTCGTCGCGCGAACACGCGCCTTGGGCGATTGCTGATTTTGGTATCAAATGTGTGGTCTCGACCTCGTTTGCTGACATCTTCTTCAACAACTGCTTCAAGAACGGCATCCTGCCGATCGTTCTGCCACAAGAACAGGTTGATCTGCTGATGGCGGATGCGGAAAAAGGCGCCAACGCACGGATGACCGTGGATCTGGTATCCCAGGAAATCACCACATCCGACGGTGACGTGATCAAGTTCGACGTTGATGCGTTCAAAAAGCACTGCCTGCTGGAAGGTCTGGATGACATCGGCCTGACCATGGAGAAGGCTGCTTCGATCGATACCTTCGAAGAACAGGCCGCTCAATCACGTCCTTGGGTCTAATCCCAAACTGGCGTCCAAAATTCCAGAGCCGCCCACCTTGGGCGGCTCTTTTCATTCAGCCCATACCCTGCCCGAACAGGCCGACGTAGTTCCTTTGAAGTCACGGTGTCAGAGCATTGGAATTTCCGTCTGCACGCGGCCCCATAATTCGTCCATAGTTAAATCATATAGACCTCAGGGCTTTTGGCTTGCGGGTTCAGAAATTGGATTTTCAGGAGATATATCATGCCAGACTCAGCGAAATGGATGCTACTGGGCGCTCTATCATTGGTGTTTAGTATTCTGGTTCTGGGAAATACTGTCATTGCGACCATGGCCGTCACCACCCTAACCGGCGCAATGCTGATGGTATCCGGTGTATTCCAAGTCATCGGTGGCGTTTCCAGTGACGAATCTATGGGGAGCAAGATATTTGGCATTCTGATGGGGCTTCTGATGGGCGTATTGGGCATGAACTTTCTGTTCAATCCACTGCAAGGCGCCATCTCGCTCACCATGCTCATACTTATACTGTTAGCCTCTAGCGGTATTGTCCGCCTGGTCTTTGCATGGAGAATGCGCAGCACCGCCTATTTTTGGCCCATGGTCTTGTCGGGCGCCATCTCTGTACTGCTGGCCGGATATATCTGGACCAATTTCGCTGCCGCGTCTTTGACCTTCCTGGGCATAATGCTGGGCATTGAATTGATGATGAACGGCTTCAGTTTGATTGTCATTGGGCTTTCCAGCCCAATGCTCTTCGGGTAAATGCAAATCTGTTCCAGACAGATTTGTGCTGGTATCCAGTATATAAGGATGTACGACCTGAATAATTAATAGATACTTGTTTATACAATAACTCCCATCCTTGGGTTCTGGGTCTCGGCAATCCCTGTTGAGATGATGTATGCTTGATTGATGGTTTGCAGATAATAGCTGACTTATGCATTATCCTCTTCAACGGCATCTCGTAAACGATCAAGAATATCAGGAATTGCATTGGTTACTCTATTCCAGCTGGGGATAAAGGGAGTTTCACTCGGTTTTTCAAGAAAACCATCGCCCGCCCGAATAATATGTTTAGCGAAAAGTTCTACGGTTTTTTCTTCCTGGTGACGGTCATATGTTAAGCCATTAATTAGTGCATCACTATAATAGGCTTCAACCGCATCAAGTGCTTCACGATAGTATGTAGCCTTGAGTGTTCTGAAAACTTCTTTGCTTAGTACCACGCCTTCTGTGGCTAATTTACGGAAAATAGCTTTAGCTATATCAATGCTCATTTTGGATAAGCCTGCATCAATATTATCAGCAGACAAATCCTGATGCTTATGGTCATAAGCGTCGGCAATATCAACCTGACAAATATGTTTGCGTGATTGATTGCGGTACATTTCAGATAACACCCCAATTTCAAGGCCCCAGTCGCTAGGAATCCGAATTTCTTTGATGGTATCCATGCGCGTGGCAAATTCACCTGAAAGTGGATAACGAAAGCTGTCTAAATAGTCCAGATAATCCATCGGGCCGATGACTTTTTTTAGTGCCCGGATTAATGGGGTTACCAGTAAGCGGCAGACTCGGCCATTAATCTTGTGGTCAGCCATACGGTAGTAATAGCCTTTACAGAACTCAAAGTTGAAGGCAGGGTTGGCGACTGGATAAAACAATCTGGCGAGCAGTTCTCTTTCGTAAGTCAGGATGTCACAATCGTGCAATGCAATAGCTTCTGATTTACCTGATGCAATGGCATAACCATAGCAATACCAGACATTACGGCCTTTTCCCAGTTCTTTAGGGGCAATGCCTTTTTCAATGAGTTGCACATTAAGTTGACGCATTCTTGGGCCGTCATTCCATAAAATACGATGATGTTGAGGTAAGGCGCTAAAAAACTCACGGGCATATTCAAATTCAGCTTCATTGGCATTATCAAGGCCGATGATAATTTCATTTAAATAACTAACTTTAGCTATTTCATCAATAATCGGTTTAAGGGCAGGGCCTTTTAATTCAGAAAATAAGGAGGGTAAGACCAGTCCCATGGGTCTTTGTTTTGCAAACGATTGCAGTTCTTTCTCCATGTCTAACACATGGTCTTTATTTAATCGATGCAGGGTGGTGATAGTACCGTTTTGAAAGAAATCACTCATTACATTCTCCTATGTTCAATTTTGCAAATAGATGGTCTATTGCTTGTTGCCAGCCGAGTGGGGCGGCATCCTCAGAATAATACGTGTTTTCTGGGGCTTTGTTTATTTTTAGATAGCTAAGGTCTGGTTTTCGAATAACCGCGGCATAATCTGCTTGTTCAAGCATTTTTTGATCATTTTGACTATCACCTAAAGCAATGGTTTTTTTGCTACTGTGTTGATTAAATCTATTCAATAACCATGCCATTGCAGTGCTTTTATCATTTTGTCCCATCACATGGTAAAAACGGCCTCCTTGAATCAGTTGCAGTCCTTGATCGTTTAAAGCCGCTTCAAACTGAGAGAGCTTGGCCTGTGTATCGCGCCATTTTAAGGGTTCACTTGCCAGGCGCTGCTTAGCTTGAGTCGCTTGTAGTTCAGCGAGTCCAGTTTCCAGCATTAACTCGTTAACAGAGTAATCAGAGAACCCGGTAAAAGAATAATGATGCTGTTGCCGTATTTGCTGAAGCGTTTTTAAAATATCAGCGTGTGCAACGCCTAAAATAATTTGTTCGAGATTATTGTCATTATCAGTGGAATCAGAACGGGGTATAAACAAGGCCGCACCATTTTCTACTGCAAATGCATGATTATTGTGCAATTGAGTGCGAATATGTTTTATTTCTGCGTATGTTTTACTGGAATTAATAATTAAAGGTATTTTGAGCTGCTTTATTTTTTTTAACGCTGTTAAGGCCTGGGTAAAACTATAATCATGATGATCCAGCAGTGTGCCATCAAGATCGGTGAAAATTAAATAATTGTTCACGTTATTGCCTTTTGTAATGATGTTTTAACGTTTACACGCTGAAATAAAAGTAATTGTTTGAGTTTCTTCTTCCGCAAACTTGTTAGCTAAGATGATCAAAGTTTGGAGAGAGAAGAAGCGCAATCATTAAGATAATAGTATTACAACATGGGGCGCAGTGCTTTAGCCTGCTTTCATAGCTGAAAATTGCAGGCTAAAGCACTGCGCCCCAATGAGCTAATGCCTTAACTTAATGGTCGGAGACGGAGGGTAAAAATAACATCTAAGTTTAATTACTCACGCTCTTTCGAGTTGGTTTTTTTTAGTTTTTGTTTTATAAAAGGAAGTCCATACTCTAGCCATTTGCGCCATATAAAAACAGCAGAGCGCTTAATCAAGCAGGCGGTACTCTTAACAATGGTTGTCGCGTCAGGGCAACCCAGTTGATGTAATTTTGTTTCTATAATGGTACTCCATAGCGGGTATGGTTCACCCTTAGCATTAACAAAGACTTTGTTAAACAGCCACATTTCTAAAATTGAAACGGCCCACATAAAGGCAAAAGCTATAGCCATGCCACCACCAGCAAAAATAACCAGCCAGGCAAACATGGGGTGTAATTTTGTTAGCCACCAGGAAAGAATATCAACCACCAGAAAGGTATAGGGCATGCCAATGGCTATACATTTATATTTGTTGGTACTGGTTTCGGCAAAACTAAAAATAAGCCCGACAAACATGAAAATAAAACTGATACCAAATAAATGGATATGGGAGACCCGGGTTAAAGAGGCAAAGGTGGCGCCTTCATCTTGAACGGTTAATTCTTTAAGTGCTGCAAAATCAGTGAAATCTGGGATGCCTGATGCAGCCTCGTTATGACACATAATGCATTTTGTATCGATGATTTTTTTGACGCCTGTAGAAATGTATTCAGATTGTATTGCACCGTCTCTATCCCACTGCATAATGACAAAGCGTTCATGTTCGGTTGCATTGTCTTTCATTGAGCCATTTAGTTTGGTTTCCAGTACTGTGCCTGAACGGTTGCCATAGTAGCTGTAAACAATATCATCTACTGATAAGCCAAACTCACCATCCGCCATACCGTGAGTAAATAATATCTGTACTAAAGCAAAAAAATAACCCAAAGCAACAGCGGTTAAATAGCCGGTGAAGAGAACTTTTACCGGGCTGTCAAAATCTTTTAAATGAGGTAGTTTATAAGTCATAAATAATTAAAATGTAAAAAAAGAAACAGCTATAGAACAACAAAGAAAATTAATGGCTTTCCATGTCTTCAAGTTCGAAATTAAGTGCTTTAGTTGATATAAGCAGTTCAACGATTGAGGTTAATAGCGATAAAACGATTAAAGTAATGGCTAAAATAAAAACTGAATTTGCAACTGCTTGTAATTCAATATAAATAAGTGCCATCGTCAAAATACAACTGATAATGCCTGTAACAGCCAGTATCTGCATGGTGATAATGAGTCGTATCCGTTGTTTTAAACTTTTAATTTGTTTTTCAGTGACTGGGTTATGTGTTTTATTAAAACGATTATGTAAATCCCTTATTCGATTGGCAATCGCTAAAAAGCGGTTGGCATAAGCCAGAAATAGAACGGAGATTGCAGGGAATAATAAAGCCGGAGTGGTGATGTGTATGTTCATGCGTATTCCCAGTCTGCTTGAATATCAACCAGCAGAACTCGATTAATATCAATGCGTGTTGATAATGTTTTACAGATGATTTCACTATCAAAATCTTTATAGCGTTCTGATGTGACAAAATGATTGTGTTCTTCAGGGCTGGTTTGTTCTCTGGCTAATAGGTGGTAAAAATAAGATCGCCAGGACCAGTTGAAGCCAATCTTGGTATTATCTGTAAACCATTTCTGTTGAGCGAAATTAAAATTAGGTGAAGTTTGTACGCCTTGGTTATCGCAGATGTAAAACCTTAAGACGCCTGTTTCTTCAAAGTTCCAGCTTGCTAATTCATTTAAGTTAAAGTCTTCTTGCAGAGTGTCTCTTAGACGGTTGATCAGCCGTTTGATATCGTTAATTTTGTGGTTTTTAACAAGCTGTGTATTAATAAAACGGCTTGCAAATTTAGACCTTAATGAGCTGATATGTTTTTGATAGCTTTGGGCTGGCTGGAATTCAGCCTGAGCCTCTGAAAATAAATAACCTTGTAGAAATTGAGCACCACAGCTTAAACCAAACATAAACTCTTCATCTGTTTCCACTCCTTCACAAACTATGCGACAACCAGTACGTCGGCTAAGTCGGACCAGCAGGTGAACAACATCACTGGCTATACCGCCTTTTGCTGCCTGTTTAAATAAACGCATATCAATCTTGATGATGTCCGGTTTTATCGACATAACGCGCTCTAGCTGTGAGAAACCAGCGCCAAAATCATCAATGGCGACCTTTAGGCCGTTTTCTCTGTATGTTTTTACAATTTTAACCAGTTTATTGATATCGCATTTTGTTTCTGTGATTTCAATGATGATGCGTCTGCGATCGATATTTAATTTATCGAGCATTTGCAGTGTTGGTAAAGAATTTAAGTCGCTAATGTAATCAATCCAGGTAGAGGATATATTCAGCGTTAAATAACTGCTGTCATTTAATTGGGAGAATTTTTGTAGTGCCTGCCAGCGTACATTTCGATCCCATTCAATGAGCTGTGAAATAGCTGTTTTCTTGCAGGAAAAGAGAGGCCCTGCAGAGATTATCTGATTATTTTCATCATATTGTCTTGCCAGTGCTTCATAACCAATGATTTTGCCACTGGCAACTCCAACGATAGGTTGAAAGTAAGGAAACAGATTTTTGTCTTGGTTCATAAGTTGTGTTGATAACGTGCTCAGGAATACAGAGCGTTGAGTTGAATACTATAGTTAACGGCCAAGCAAAATACATACCAGAGTTGGTGGAAATTGCGGATTTAAGGTAGCTCTAATCAAACTGTGATGATTGTATATATAAGGTATGTTTTTTTTAAAGAGGGAAGAGGTGTAAAGAAAATCATTTAAAACGTTATTTGAAATGCAGTTTTTGAAAGGTATTTTTGTGGATTTAGCAAGGATATGTTGATAAAGAATAAAGTCGAATATTTAAAAATAGGATGTTATTGGCTATCAGCGCTGTTTTGGTGCCTATTGAACCAAAAAGTGCACTATTTTAGATTATTTAAAGTTGAAATTCATGTTATTTAAAGGTGAACTGGCGGTAAATTTTTTAAAAAAAAGAACTCTAATTGCGACTTGTAAAAAAATATATACTTATTATATAGGCTTGAGAGTGCGAATGTAATAATTAAGTGGGGTGATGACTGAGTTGGCATGGTATCTGCTTTTATGTAGATAAAGCTCTCCAACGGCGGGGGGCACGAAAAAATATATAGACTCAATGCTGAGTCGACTAGACAAAGGCGTCTACAAATAAACATACCTATGATAGGTGTGCTTGATTTGTAGGCGTTTTTTTTTGCTTAAAATTTTTCATACTACGAGGATAAACATGACATATACCAAATTTCCTTTAAAGAAATTAGTCAAAGCACTGTCATTGGGTTTGACAGTTTCGGCCTTAAGTTTAAGTACTTCAGTTAATGCGGTTGAAAACCTGGAAAAAGAAGAGCTTAAATTTGGATTTATTAAATTAACAGATATGGCGCCTTTAGCTATAGCCTATGAAAAAGGCTATTTTGAAGATGAAGGGCTTTATGTTCAGGTACAAGCGCAAGCAAACTGGAAAGTGTTGTTAGACAGGGTGATTAACGGTGAGTTGGACGGCGCCCATATGCTAGCCGGTCAACCTTTAGGGGCCACGATTGGTTTTGGAACCAAAGCAGATATTATTACTGCATTTAGCATGGATTTAAACGGTAATGCGATTACCGTATCTAATGATATCTGGAAGCAAATGAAGCCGCATGTGCCGATGGAAGGAGGCAAGCCTGTTCATCCGATTAAAGCCAGTTCTTTAAAGCCGGTTGTAGAGAAATATAAGGCAGAGGGTAAGCCTTTTAATATGGGAATGGTATTTCCTGTATCGACCCATAACTACGAGTTGCGTTACTGGCTAGCGGCAGGTGGCATCAAACCTGGTTACTATTCTCCCCCTCAAGATATTAGTGGTCAGATTGATGCTGATGCTTTGCTGTCAGTAACGCCTCCCCCTCAAATGCCAGCAACCATGGAAGCTGGCACTATCTATGGTTACTGTGTAGGTGAGCCATGGAATCAGCAAGCCGTATTTAAAGGTATTGGTGTGCCAGTAGTAACGGATTACGAAATCTGGAAAGACAATCCTGAGAAAGTTTTTGGGGTCAGTAAGGAATGGGCAGATAAATACCCTAATACTCATTTGGCGGTCGTTAAGGCATTGATTAGAGCCGCAATGTGGCTGGATGCGGATAACAATAAAAACCGTCCTGAAGCTGTAAAAATCCTGTCTGAAAGTAAATATGTGGGGGCGGATTATGATGTGATCGCAAACAGTATGACAGGGACATTTGAGTATGAGAAAGGTGATAAACGTCCTATGCCGGACTTTAATACTTTCTTCAGAAACAATGCAACTTACCCGTACTACAGTGATGCGATCTGGTATTTAACGCAAATGCGTCGCTGGGGTCAGGTTAATGAGCCTAAAGATGATGCCTGGTTTATGGATATAGCTAAGAAAGTTTATCGTCCAGATATCTATATGGCGGCTGCTAAAGAATTGCTTGCAGAAGGTAAGGCTAAAGCATCCGATTTCCCAGCTGATGGTGAGTCTGGTTTTAAACCTGCACAAACGCATTTCATCGATGGAATTGTGTATGACGGTAGTAAACCAAATGAATATTTAGCCAAATTCCCAATTGGCTTAAAAGGTAAGCAAAAAGTGGTCGGTGGAAAAATCGTAGAGTAATAACTGTTTTGTAAACTTCGTATGAAGTGCTCCCAGTAAGACAGGAATGTCGTTTTGATACAAGGATGTATCTTTTTTTAAATTCAGACAGTAACGTGCCTGCTGACAATGAATTATTTTTGCAACGCTGCAAAATAGGTGTCAAACAATGAGTAATCAATTAATAAAATTTTTCAATATTACCGGGCTAACCTGGTTTGTTCCTCTGGTCAAAATAGCTGCTGGTGACAACCCCCAGCAGCAAATGCGTCAGTTATGGCTGGTGATGGGCGTGCCCATTATCGCTTTTATGATTTTTTTAGGTTTATGGAGTGCTTCTGCACAACAAATTAAAACCAGTTTAGGGGCTATTCCAGGGCCTGCTGCTGTTTGGCATGAAACATCAGGTTTGCTGGATGATCACTATGCTGAGCGAGTTAAGGAAGTGGCGTTTTATCAGCGCCAGGAAGTGCGTAATGCAAAAAAACTGCAAAAAAATCCAGATGCTAAAGTAAAAATACGCCCTTATACAGGTAAGCCGACTTATCTGGATCAAATAGTGACCAGTCTGTATACAGTATTTGCTGGTTTTATTATCGCTACGATTATTGCAGTGCCATTAGGTATTGCCTGTGGTATGAATCCAATTTTCAATACCGCATTGAACCCTTTGATTCAGATTTTTAAACCGGTATCACCTCTGGCCTGGTTACCTATTGTGACCTTAATTGTCAGCGCGATGTATGTCACTACGGATGATTCCTGGTTTGAGAAAGCATTTTTGACCTCTGCAATCACTGTGACCCTATGTTCCTTGTGGCCCACCCTGATTAATACAGCCGTTGGGGTGGCATCAATCGACTCAGATCTGGTTAATGTAGGTAAGGTGTTGCGGCTTAATTATATGACCCAAATAAGAAAGATTATTCTACCTTCGGCCTTACCTTATATTTTTACCGGCATGCGTTTGTCGTTAGGTGTCGGATGGATGGTTTTGATTGCCGCTGAAATGCTGGCGCAAAACCCGGGTTTGGGTAAGTTTGTCTGGGATGAGTTTCAAAATGGCAGTTCGCATTCATTAGGGCGAATCATGGTTGCAGTTTTTACCATTGGATTTATCGGATTTGCTTTAGACCGTGTCATGCAGTCGTTGCAAAATATATTTTGTTTCGGCAGAGACATCTAAGGGGGAAGGGTAATGTCAGCAGTAGAGAAAATAGTACAAGCAGAGTTGTCGCCATCAAATGATGCCGCGCTACCTTTCCTGGAGTTAAAAAATGTTTCTAAGAGCTATGGGGAAGGCAAAACAAAGTCATCCATACTCAAAGATATTAATCTCAGTATTAATGAAGGTGAGTTTATTGCCATTGTGGGGTTTTCAGGGAGTGGAAAAACAACCTTGATCTCAACTATTGCAGGTTTAATCAGTGCCGATTCTGGTGATGCATTAATACAGGGTAAACCTATTGCAGGCCCTGGGCCAGATCGAGGTGTGGTGTTTCAGAACTATTCATTAATGCCCTGGTTAACGGTGTTTGAAAATGTGGCATTGGCTGTAGATGAAATTTTTAAAGACTGGACAGTTGAGCAGCGTCAGGCTCACACCGAGAAGTACATCAAAATGGTTAACCTGACTGCGGCCATGGATAAAAAACCCGCGGAATTATCGGGTGGGATGAGGCAGAGGGTTAATGTGGCGCGTGCTTTAGCGGCAAATCCTGAGGTGTTATTGCTTGATGAGCCCTTGAGTGCATTGGATGCTTTGACACGCGGTAATCTGCAAGATGAAATTTTGCAAATCTGGCAGCAGGAAAAGAAGACCGTCATTTTAATTACCAATGATGTTGATGAGGCCATCTATATGGCTGATCGGGTTATTCCCTTAAACCCGGGGCCAGATGCGACATTTGGGCCAAATTTTAAAGTGAATATTGAACGGCCCAGGGATAGGACGGCTCTAAATCACAATGATGAATTTAAGCGCTTACGTTCTGAAATTACCAAGTATTTAATGGATATAGGCATTGAGAGTGCAAAAAATTCAGCAGGGGAAAAGATTGCTTTACCCAATATCAGGCCAAACACCAGCAATGATTGGGCGCAAGATACTTCCGCATTAAAGGCCAGTCAGGATGACCTGGGTAAATCGCGTTATCTTGAATTTTCCCAATTATCCAAGATTTATCCTACACCTGATGGTAACAGTACCGTTAAAGTTGTAGATGGTTTTGAGTTAATGATGAAGAAAGGTGAGTTTGTTTCCATTATTGGCCACTCTGGCTGTGGTAAATCAACTGTTTTATCGATGACAGCTGGTTTAAACAGTATTTCGGAAGGTGGAATTATTCTGGATAACAAGGAAATTGATGGGGCAGGGCCTGATCGTGGTGTGGTGTTCCAGGCCCCCAGTTTATTTCCATGGTTAACGGCTTTTGAGAATGTTTCCTTAGGGGTGGATAAGGTTTATCCCCATGCCGCTAAATCCGAACGGGATGATATCGTTGAGTATTATTTAACGCGTGTGGGTCTGGGTGATTCATTACGCAAAAAAACTGGCGATATGTCCAATGGGATGCGCCAAAGAGTAGGGATTGCTCGAGCTTTTGCTTTATCACCCAAGCTGTTATTACTTGATGAACCTTTTGGCATGCTGGATTCCTTGACTCGTTGGGAATTACAGGAAGTATTGATGGAAGTCTGGCAGCGTACCCAGGTAACTGCAATCATGGTGACTCATGATGTAGATGAAGCTATTTTATTAGCTGATCGGGTCGTAATGATGACCAATGGTCCGCATGCAAAAGTAGGTAAAATTGAAGAAATCGATTTGCCCAGACCGCGTACCAGAAAGACATTATTGGAACATCCTGATTATTATAAATACCGGGAAAGTTTATTAAGTTTTTTGGCGGAGTGTGATCACACGCATTGATTATTAAAAAATGCATGAAAATAACTTTGTTTTATTTTTGTGCATCATTTGTTGCTTTTTATTACATAAAAGCTGCAATTAACTCATAAATTAAATATTTTATTTTTATGCCTGTGAACAAACTACAGGTTCCTCGTTCTCATCGCATTCGCTGGGAATACATATCGTGCTGTGACCTTAGGCAGGAAGGTATTCCCACACGGCAGGATGGGAACAAGATGGGCTAGTTTTTGCTAACCAGTGCTTTGTTAATAGCCATATTTATTTTTAAATCAGGAGAAACAATTATGTCTTTATATAAGACTTTAACTAAAGGCAAGCAATTACGATTGTCTGCTTTTTCTATAGCTATTTTAGCCATGTCAGTTAGCCAGATGGCATTGGCAGGGTTTAATGACAGTATTAAAAATGCATTAAAATTTGGTCAGGCAGATGCTAAATATGGTCAAATTAAATTTGATACACGTCTGCGTTATGATTATGCAAATACCGAAGAAACTGTGAATAAAAAAACTGCTGAAGCTTTTACTGCTCGTTTAAGAGTAGGTTACTTAAGTCCGAAGTTTAAAGGTTTACAAGGATATGCTGAATTTGAAGGCAATCAGGATATTGGCCTTAATGATTATCGTAATAAAAGAAATGATGGCTGGCGTAAAAATGGCTACGATGTTATTCAGGATCCCCAAGATACAGAGCTAAATCAGCTTTGGTTGAGTTTTGATGGTATTCCAGATACTAACGTAAAAGTTGGTCGTCAACGTATAAAAATTGATAATGATCGTTTTATTGGTAATGTTGGCTGGAGACAAATGGAACAAACATTTGATTCTGTTTTGCTCACCAATAAATCATTGCCTAATACAACCGTTAAAGTGGGTTATATCGATCAAGTCAAAAATATCATTTCAACAACTGATGAAATGACCACACCATTCTTGAACATTGCTTATGACTTCAAAGGTTATGGCAAATTAAGTGCTTATGGTTACTGGATTGACTACGATGAATTAGCTAAATCAGCTAATTCCAGTCAGACTTATGGATTGCGTTTTAATGGCGGCACTGAAGTTACGGAAGATGTAAAAGCTTTATATACAGCTGAGTATGCACACCAATCAGATTACGGCGATAATACAACGGGTTACGATGTTGATTATTTTCACTTTACTGGCGGCATTTCAGCTTTTGGTGTTACAGCAAAAGGCGGTGTTGAGCAGTTAGGTGGGCAAAACAATAAAGTATTTTCTACACCGTTGGCAACGGGACACGCCTTTCAGGGTTGGGCAGATGCCTTTTTGGTCGCTCAGCCAGGCTCAGGTATTAGGGATGTATACGGTTCGATTGCTACTAAAATTAAAGGTGTAAAAATCATGGGTATTTATCATGATTTTGAAGATGATTCAGGAAGTATTGAACATGGCAATGAATATGACTTTGTCGTAGCAACTAAAATAGCAAAACACTATTCTTTACTTGCTAAATATGCATATTACAATGCGGATCAATTTGGAAATGATACTCAAAAAATCTGGATCCAGGGGGGGATTCATTTCTAAACAGAGATGATTAGTTCCTTATAGCTAAAGCCATTGCTGATCTACTCCGCTAGATTGGCAGTGGCTTTTTTAGGTGTTTTTATTAATACTTGTCCGGGCTAGTTGTCGATTATAAAGTGCGGCAATGAGGTTTGTCTGGTAGACCAAACCTATCAAACATTGCGCTGTACAGCAATCAATCACAAAATGAAATTTGAAAGGGTCGATATCGCCAGTTTAGAACTTGTGTGCGCCCAGCGTGTAGGTATTGTTGTCCTTTAGTAAATAAAGCATAAATCTGCTTAAGCAAAGCTTTTCGGTTAAAATAGCTGTTTGTTTATCCTTACCGTTGTTATCGTATGAAAAATACCCCCAAACCTGATTTCGAATCATTCTCCTTTTCTGCCGAAATTTTGTCAGCTGTTAAAGAGATGGGGTTTGAAACACCGACTGATATACAAGTTAAAACTATTCCTGCTGTGCTGGAAGGGCGTGATGTGCTCGCACGGGCTGATACCGGGTCTGGCAAAACAGCGGCGTTTGCATTGCCTCTACTCGATAGTATGAGTAATGAAAATGTATACTCACGTATTGGGCGCGATAAGCGGTTTGATGCTAACAATAGAGTGGCTAGTAACTGTGTGCAAATACTGGTGCTGGTACCTACACGTGAATTAGCCATACAGGTTGCCGAGGTATTTTCTCAGCTTTCTAAAGATATTTCGCCAGAAATCAAATGCCAGAGCGTTTATGGTGGGGTAAAAATTAATCCGCAAATGATGGCATTACGAGGCGGGGCGGATGTATTGGTAGCTACACCAGGTCGATTGCTTGATCTGGTCGAGCAAAATGCAATCAAATTTAACCAAATAAAAGCCTTGGTGATTGACGAAGTAGATCGCTTGATGAAAGGTGACTTTCAGGAAGAGATTGAGCGTATCAGCAAGCTGTTACCGAATAAACGTCAGAACCTGATGTTTACTGCGACTTTTCCAGATAGCATCAGCCGTTTGGTGCGTGAGGTGATGAATCAGCCAGCCATTATTAATATGGATGAGTTTATTGATGAGCTGGAAATAGAGCAGCGAGTTATTACCGTTAATCACAATCAAAAAAATGATGTATTAGCTCTGTTGTTAGATAAACATGATTGGGATCAGGTATTAATCTTTTGTAGCGCTAAACGGACTTGCGATAATCTGGTTAAAAAACTGGAAAAAAGAAGTATTGAAGCCTTTGCCATGCACAGTGATATGCATCAGTCCAAGCGTTCAGCAGCATTAGCAAAGTTTAAGGCGGGAGAAACACGCATTTTGATTGCAACCGATGTGGCAGCGAGAGGAATTGATATTAAACAGCTTCCTTGTGTGATCAATTATGATCTGCCGCGCTCACCTAATGATTATACTCACAGGGCAGGGCGTACAGGACGTGCAGGCGAGCAAGGCCATGTTATATCTTTAATTGCCCATCATGAATTTCAACATTTTACGGTGATTGAAAGGTATAACGGATTAAATCTTGAAAGAGAAGAGCTGGAAGGGTTTGAGCCAGATGAAGTGGCACCGCCTATGCCGCGTAAAAGTCCTAAAAAGAAAAAACCCAAGTTAACTAAAAAGCAGAAATTAAGACAGGAGAGTGACGAACAACCCTCTGTTAAAGAGTCTGAAAAAGCTAGCTCTAAAAAGGAAAAAGAAGTAGAGCCGGAAGAGCCTGCGGTAAATGCCGATATTTGGGGTAAATACACTAAAAAATAAGGGATAGTAGAGACGTTGCATGCAACGTCTCTACAGCTTTAGGCAGATACAAATCGTTCGCTGTATATATGGTCTTTTTTAACCCCAGCATCCAGTGCAGTCTGTGTTGAGGCTTCAACCAGAATAGGCGGGCCACAAAGATAAACATCAGTTGTAGCACCATTTTTGTCAAGATGTGCTTTAAAAGCATCAACAGGTGTGCCGATAAAACCTTGCCAGTTATCTTCTGGTTTCCATACACATATTTCAACAGTCAATAGCGGCAAACTTTGTTGTAGGGCTGTTAACTCTTGCTGACACAGAATTTCTGCTTCATTATTAACCCCTAAAAACAAATGCGTGGGATGGTCTTCAGCCCATTCGGCCATTCTGTCTAAAATTGACAAGAAGGGGGCAAGGCCTGTGCCGCCAGCTATAAAACAACGTGGGTTAGCACTTTGTTTGTTGATCACAAAGGCACCTGAAGGCGCATGGACTAAAATATGCTGACCAACCGCCGTATTTTGTAAAAATTCAGAAAATTTTCCATTGGGCTGTAAGCGTATTAAAAACTCCAGACGTCCTTCCCAATTCGTTGTATTCGATAAAGAATAGGCACGCATTAAGTTTAGCTCAGGTATTTCTAATTCAACAAATTGCCCAGGTTCAAAGTCAAATGCCAAGCCGACTTCTGGATCATCCTGTAGTTGCAACACAACTTTTAATGTACGTTCTGCAATTTTATCGATGCTGATGATCTCTGCATCTCGAGGAGCAGTGATCGTTTGCTGAATACAGTCTGCATCATAAGGTAAAGTGATCTGTAAGTCTGATTCAGGTACGGTGCGACATAATAAGATATCACCATTTTTAACCGCATCTGCTGATAAAACTTCATCACTATAACTTTCTAGCTGATAATCGCCTGTTTTACAGGTACCTAAGCAAGCGCCACATGAGCCTGATTTACAGCCAAATGGGGGGTAAAGACTTGCTACTTCAGCGGCCGCTTGAACATTTTGGTTTTCATCGCAAGAGAATTCAAATTGCTGATTATCCCGTGTCGATAAGGTTATTTTATAACTCATAATATGATTGTTATGTTGTAGGGTGGGCAATGCCCACCCTACCTCGGTTAATGAAGTTAAGCAGCCTGTTTTAATGCAGCCGCCAAATCATCAGCTGCTATACCATTTGGTTTAATATCAAATTCTTTAACCAAAATATCTAATACAGTCGGTGTTAAAAATGCAGGAAGGGTAGGGCCTAAATGTATGCCTTTAATACCTAGTGATAATAACGCTAATAAAACAGCCACTGCTTTCTGTTCAAACCAGGAAATCATCATAGAAAGCGGTAATTCATTTACTTCACAATCAAATGCACCCGCTAAAGCACTGGCAATTTGAATCGCTGAGTAAGCATCATTGCATTGACCGATATCCAGCAAGCGAGGAATGCCACCAATATTACCAAAATCCTGTTCATGGAAACGATATTTTCCACAGCCTAGCGTTAGAATCACACAATCATCGGGGGTTTGTTCTGCCAAATCGGTGTAATAGTTTCGTCCTGGTGCAGCACCATCACAACCACCGACTAAGAAAAAGTGGCGAATATCGCCCCCTTTTACCGCTTCAATCACTTTATCGGCAACCCCAAGTACTGCATGGCGACCAAAACCTACAGTGACTGATTTTTCTTCGCTATCTTCTTTGTAGCCAGGCATCGCTTTTGCAACTTGAATCACTGGCGTAAAGTCGTGACCTTCAATATGACGAACGCCTGGCCAGCCTACAGGACCCGCAGTAAAAATACGGTTTCTGTAGGCAGGTGTTGGTTCAATCAAACAATTTGAGGTCATTAAAATTGGGCCAGGGAATGCCGCAAATTCTGCATGTTGATTCTGCCATGCACTACCATAGTTTCCGGCTAAGTGAGAGTAGGCACGTAATTTTGGATAGGCATGTGCGGGTAGCATTTCACCGTGAGTATAAATATTAATACCCATGTCTTTGGTTTGTTCTAGTAATTCGTATAAATCTTTTAAATCATGGCCGCTAACCAGGATCGCTTTACCTTTTATCGGTGTAATTCTTGCCTGACCTGGTTCTTGAGCCCCAAAGTTACCAGTGTTAGCACCGTCCAGAACTTCCATTACTTTTAAATTAATGCTACCAACTTCTAAATTACCAGCCAATAATGCAGAAGCATCAGTTGGGTCATCAGCCAAGAAATCCAGTGTTTTTTCTATACCTGCATAAATTTCTTCATCTTCACCACCAAGCACATAGGCATGATATGCGTATGCTGCAACACCTTTCAAACCATATAGCATCATGGCTCTAAGACCAACAATATCTTCGCCTACAGTTTCCAGATCTTTATCTATAGTAGCTGATTGTGCTTGTATTTCTAAGGCCGCTTGAGTTGCTGCCGGCTTCCAAATCGCTGGGCCCTGTAAAACCTCGGTAGTAATATTAAGCTCTTTTGCGGCATCTTCATAAAGTGATTTAACACGATCACGATGTTCAGCAGCTTGCTGAATTAAAGTAACAAATTTGGGTGCAGAAAAGTTAACATTAGTTAAGGTGGTAAATAAGCCGTAGAGGATAAAGCTATCTGCTTGATTATCTGTTTTACCTAGATCACGTGCACGTTTTGCATATTGCGCAATGCCTTTTATGGCATAAACTAATAAATCCTGTAAATCTGATGTGCTGGCATCTTTACCGCATATACCAACAGTAGCTGAGCCACAGCCATCTCCATTTTCTGAACGTGTTGTTTGTTCGCATTGATAGCAAAACATGAAAATCTCCCAGGTAAAATATATAATGAGGCACTAATATATAAGTGTAAGTTTAAGCTGTCATTGATTTATATCAAGAGGTTGAAAATAATGGATGCTCTACGTAAAAATATACTCTTTTCTGCTTTGGATGAAGAGCAGTTTAGGCGTGTTTTAGCTGCTTCTAAAGCCGTAGCGTTAAAAGAAGGTGACATGCTGTTTCAGCAACAACAAATCGCTGATTACTTTTATTTGTTAGAAACGGGAGAAATAAAGTTATACCGTTTGTCAGCGGATGGTGCTGAAAAAGTCATAGAATTAATCAAAGCAGGACAAACATTTGCTGAAGCTATGATGTTTATGGAGGGCGGGTTTTATCCCGTTAATGCGCAGGCGGTTACTGAAAGTCGATTGATTCGAGTAGAAATGGCGATGTTTAGAGATTTACTGGAACACTCGCCTAAAACCAGCTTAAAAATTTTAGGCTATATGAGTCAACGGTTGCATGGCTTAGTACAGGAAATTGATCAATTAAGCCTGCAGAATGCAAAGATGCGAGTTGTTCAGTTTTTATTGCGAGAACTTCCAGATAATGCTAGCTCACCCTGTCAATTACAATGGAATACGCCTAAAACAGTGCTTGCTTCAAGATTATCCGTACGACCTGAAACGTTCTCCAGAATTTTGCAGCAATTAACCCAGGAGCAGTTAATTAAGGTGGATAAAAAGAGTGTTGAGATTCTGGATATTGAAGGCTTAAAGGCTTATTAATTATGGGTTTTATTAGCCCTGATAGTTTGATATGTAGCAAAAACCAGGCAAGCTATTTGCGCCGGATTGAGCAATCAAAGCGTGATCAAAAAGCGTTAGCTCAACTGCTCTGAGTATTAGCAAATGAAGTAGGGAGTAGGCTGGAAAAGCGAGAGCGCATTCCGGCTTTTTTGTGAGTAAAGAGAGATTCTGCTGTTTGAGTTTTATTGGGAATGACTTTCGTTCCCGTACTCTGTATCACTGTCGTCAAATTAACAGAAATACAACATGGGGCGCAGTGCTTTAGCCTGCTTTAATAGCCAAAAATAGCAAGCTAAAGCACTGCGCGTCCCAATGAACTAGTTTTTGAACTTTATGGCAGTAATGCTTTGCGTGGGAATAAAGTGGCTGGCACTGGCATTCCTGCATCACTGTATAAATTCCCACGGAGGACCGTGGGAACTAGTATATTGCTTAATCAATCACGCAATAATTCATTAATACCTGTTTTGCTACGTGTTCTTTCGTCAACCTGTTTGATGATGACTGCACAGTACAAGCTGTAAGTACCACATTTAGATGGTAAGTTACCTGGTACAACAACAGAGCCAGCAGGTACACGACCGTAGATGATTTCGCCTGTCATACGGTTGAAGATTTTTGTGCTTTGACCTATGTAAACACCCATAGAGATAACAGCACCTTCTTCAACGACAACGCCTTCAACGATTTCTGAACGTGCGCCGATAAAACAGTTGTCTTCAATAATAGTTGGGCCTGCTTGTAATGGCTCTAATACGCCGCCGATGCCAACACCACCAGATAAGTGGACGTTTTTACCAATTTGCGCACATGAACCAACAGAAGCCCAGGTATCAACCATCGTGCCGCTGTCTACATAACCACCGATGTTAACAAAAGAAGGCATTAATACTGCGCCTGGTGCTATGTAAGAACCGTGTCTAGCAACAGCGTTAGGTACAATACGAACGCCGCCTTTAACAAAATCTTCTGGTGTATGAGTAGAAAATTTAGCTTCTACTTTATCGTAGTAACGTGTGTTGCCACCTTCGATTACACGGTTTTCATTGATACGGAAAGAAAGTAAAACAGCTTTCTTTAACCATTGATTAACCACCCATTCGCCAGAGGTTTTTTCAGCAACACGTGCAGTACCTGCATCCAGCATGTTAATGGCTTCTTCTACAGCTGAACGGATTTCAGCAGAAACGTTGGCAGGCGAGATGTCGGCGCGGTTTTCAAAGGCGTCGTTAATGATGTTTTCTAAATTTGACATATTTTTTTAGTCTAGTGTGTTAATGAAATGTTTAATTCGGTTAGCCGCTTCAATGCACTCTTCTACAGGTGCAACCAATGCAATTCTGACATGGTTTTTTCCTGGGTTGATTCCATGTGCCTGGCGGGATAAATAGCTGCCGGGTAAAACAGTAACGTTTTGCTGGGCAAATAATTGTTGAGCAAAGTCAGTATCATCAATGGATGTTTTTAACCAGATATAGAAGCTTGCTGGTGGTTTATTGATGCTACAAACATCGCCCAGAATATTGATGAAGGCTGTAAATTTTTGTCTGTATAAAACTCTATTTTCAATGACGTGGGTTTCGTCTTTCCAGGCTGCAACACTTGCATATTGAGTAGGGAAAGGCTGGGCGCAGCCATGATAGGTTCTGTATTTAAAATAGTTGTTTAAAATTTTAGCATCACCTGCAACAAAACCAGATCTTAGCCCGGGTGCATTAGAGCGTTTAGACAGGCTTTGAAACATAACGCAGCGATTAAATACAGTGTTACCCATATTATAAGCCGATTCTAATAAGCCTTGAGGCGGATTATCTTCATCATCATAAATTTCTGTATAACATTCATCTGATGCGATAATGAAATCAAATTGTTCAGCTAATTGCAGCAGTTTTTTATGTGCTTGTTCTGATATCACTGTGCCAGTAGGGTTACCTGGCGAACATATAAAAATAAGTTGGCAGCGTTGCCATATTTCATCAGGGACTGAATCAAAGTCAGGTAAGTAATTAGACGCTTCAGTGGTGTTGAGAAAATAGGGTTCTGCGCCCGCTAGAATGGCTGCTCCTTCATATATTTGATAGAAGGGGTTAGGCATAATAACTAGAGGAGCTGGCTTGGATGAATCAATCACTGCCTGAGCAAATGAAAATAAGGCTTCACGCGTTCCACCCACTGGTAACACCTGAGTTTCTGCATCAATATTTGATTTTGCTATATTAAAGCGCTGACTAATCCAGTCGGCAATGGCCTGTCTGAGTTCAGGCACACCTTTTGTGCTAGGGTATTTGGCAATGCCCTCAGCATGATCATTCAATGCCTGGTGTATTAACTCGGGTGTCTGGTGTTTAGGTTCACCAATTGATAAAGCAATATGTGTTTTATCTTGATTCGGTGTTACTCCCTGTTTCAGTTGCCTCAGCTTTTCAAAAGGGTAGGGGTGTAATAAATCTAAATTTGGGTTCATGTGTTTGATTTTATTGGTCACAGTTATTTCTGGCAACGGGGTGTTTTGCCTATGGCTTGAGTTTGCTGATAAAACTGCATGGCTTGTGGCATATGTTCAGATAGCTCTTTAATACGGGTATCATGGGACGGGTGAGTGGACATAAATTCAGAAGGTTGTTGACCTTCACTCTGTTGATCCATTTTTTGCCATAAGTTGATACTTTGCCTTGGATCAAAACCGGCTTTAGCCATTAAATCCAGACCAATAATATCTGCCTCACTTTCATGGGTTCGGCTGAAAGGTAAAATAATGCCATATTGCGCACCAATACCTAAAGAGCTAACTGCTAGTTGTCCTAAAGCAGACGTTGGAGCACTGACTGCTGAAATAAGTGTAACGCCTTGGCTCACCGCTGTTTTTTGCGATAGTCGCTCATTACTGTGTCTAGCGAGTACGTGACCTACTTCATGGCCTATCACTGCTGCCAACTGGTCTTGATTATCAACCAGTTTGATCAGCCCTGTATGCACACCGATTTTATTGCCTGGCAAGGCGAAGGCATTTAATGAATCATCTTCAAACACAACGACTTCCCAATCACCCCCAGTTTCATAGGTGATCGCTTCTGCAATACAATTAACAAATTGGGTGTATTGAGAGCTTTTACTGACTGGCTTTTCTTTTTTTAAATTATCAAACGCTTGTAGCCCCATTTGGTTTAACTGTGTATCAGGCATATAAATAAATTGCGAGCGACCTGTCGGGCTGGTTGCGCAGGCTGTCAGTAAACAACAGCTTATAGTAATGGCTATTTTTTTTAACATAGGACTGATGATTCTAAAAAAGCCGCTATTTTAACTTAATTTAAGGCTGATTTATAGAGTAAGGATTAAATCAAAGCGCTTGAATACGATGCTAGCTTAATGCATTGATAGCATTTTAGTCATATAAGGATTTTTTTTGGAATTTGGCTACATTTTTAAATGACGCTGAGTAGTTATCTTAGTTTATTAAATTGTGTCAATTCACCCTCTATTCATCATCAGAAGCGTACTCTGTTAGTTAACAACAGGAGGACGTTACCATGAAAATTTTTACAAAAGTAAGCATGCTGTTTTTATTAGTCTTTTTAAGCGGCTGTGCACATCATTCTGGCTATTACTCTGGTCATTCAAATAATGCGGCCTTCGGTATTAGTGTTGATAGTTATCTACCTTACAGATCGTACTCTGCGTATTATGATCGTGATGTTTATTTGCAACGCCCAGTTAAGCATAAAAAATATAGGGATTATAAACCTCATTATGATAAGCGCTCTTATGGGAAACATGATAGATATGAACATGGTCATGGTAAACATGAGTCAAAGCGTCGAGATAAAAAACATAATAAATATTATGCTTATAAAAGAAACGATAAAGGTAAAAGAGGCCGGGTAAATCGCTGGAATGCCCCGGCAACTAGGCATGATTATAACTATAGATAAAATGTGCTAAGTAGGTGGTGATTTATATACATAGACTTGATGACTGAACTAATATTACAGAAGGATGTTTGCTTTCAGCTCATGAGGTTTTTGTATGACTTATCAATATATACGTTTTTTTGATGAAATTGGCATTGAAGATATTCCTGAGGTGGGCGGTAAGAATGCTTCATTGGGGGAAATGTATCAAAAACTGCAATCTCAAGAGATTAAAGTGCCCAATGGTTTTGCCATAACCGCAGAGGCCTATCGTTATTTGTTGGCTGGTAATAGTTGGGAGCAATTGCAAACCACATTAAGTCAGTTAATACCAGGTGATGTTGATAGTCTTGCGCGGTGTGGCAAGAAGGCCAGAGAAATAGTTTACTCAGCAACTATTCCTGCCGATCTGCAACAGGAAATCAAACAAGCTTATCAGCAGTTACAACAACAGTATGGTTCTGAACTAAGTCTGGCTGTACGCAGCTCGGCAACCGCAGAAGATTTACCCACAGCCAGTTTTGCAGGTCAGCAGGATACTTATTTAAATATTACAGGGATTGTTGATTTATTAGAATCCTGCCGCCGTTGTTTTGCCAGTTTATTCACCGACCGTGCCATTCATTACCGAATCGATCATGGCTTTGACCATTTTAGTGTTGCCTTGTCTATTGGGGTAATGAAAATGGTACGTTCAGACTTAGCAAGTAGTGGGGTTATGTTTTCTTTAGATACAGAATCCGGTTTTCGCGATGTGGTTTATATTACCGCGGCTTATGGCTTAGGTGAAAATGTGGTGCAAGGCAGTGTTGATCCAGATGAATTTTATGTGCATAAAGCAACTTTTAAAAAAGCGCATCGCTGTGTATTAAAGCGCGTGTTGGGGTCGAAAAAAATCAAGATGATTTATAACGACGGCAGTACCCGAGAAGCGACTAAAAATATCACCACCTCATCTAAAGAGCGAGAACATTTTTGTATATCTGATGAAGATGTATTAAAGCTGGCTGATTATGCCATTAAAATTGAACAGTATTATAGCCAGGCCGCAGGAAAAGACAGGCCGATGGATATGGAATGGGCAAAAGATGGCGTGGATGGTGAGCTCTATATCGTTCAGGCCAGGCCTGAAACTGTCAGCTCACAAGATCACGGGCTGTTATTAGAACAATATCAATTACAGGGCAGTGGTGAAGTGATTACAAAAGGCCATGCAGTGGGCGGAAAAATTGCCCAGGGTCTGACACATGTTATTAGTAATACACATCACCTGGCTGATTTCCGTGCAGGCGAAGTTTTAGTCACCGATATTACCTCACCTGATTGGGAGCCGATTATGAAAATAGCATCGGCTATTATCACAAATCGTGGAGGACGCACCTGTCATGCCGCTATTATTGCACGTGAATTAGGTATTCCTGCTGTTATCGGTTGTGATGATGCTACAGCGAAAATTGAATCGGGTATGCAGGTCACTGTTTGTTGTGCGGAGGGTGATATAGGGAAGGTCTATCAAGGTGATATTGCTTTTCATATTGAACAAACGGATCTGGGAAATCTGCCACGGCCTAAAACTAAGATTATGCTCAATTTGGGTAACCCTGATTTAGCTTTTAAGCGCAGCTTTTTACCTAACGATGGCGTGGGTTTAGCTCGGATGGAATTTATTATTAATGAATATATTAAAGTACATCCGATGGCATTATTACATGCTGAGCAAGTGCAGGATGATTCTGAAAAATTGCAGATTAAAGGCTTATTGCAAAGGTATGAAAATCCAGCAGATTATTTTATTCAACGTTTATCTGAAGGGGTGGGCACTATTGCCGCAGCCTTTTACCCTAAACCTGTGGTTGTTCGAATGTCAGATTTTAAAACTAATGAATATGCATCCTTGCTAGGCGGCCGTGCTTTTGAGCCTGAAGAAGAAAACCCGATGATAGGTTTTCGTGGTGCCTCTCGTTATATTCATCCAGCCTATCAAGAAGGCTTTGAACTTGAATGCAAAGCGATGAAGCGCGTGCGGGAGGATATGGGATTAAGCAATGTGATTCTAATGATTCCTTTTTGTCGCAGAGTAGAAGAGGGTAGAAAGGTATTGGCCAAAATGGCTGAGTTTGGTCTGAAACGGGGTGAAAATGGACTTAAAATATATGTGATGTGTGAAATACCGAATAATGTGATTCAAATTGATGCCTTTGCTGAGTTGTTTGATGGTTTTTCCATAGGCTCAAATGATTTAACTCAGCTAACCTTGGGCGTGGATAGAGATTCTGAGATTGTTGCCTTTGATTTTGATGAACGTGATGAAGGCGTAAAAGAAATTATCCGCATGGCGATAGAGGGAGCGAAACGTAATGGATGTTACTCTGGTATTTGCGGACAAGCGCCTTCCGATTACCCTGAAATGGCCCAGTTTTTGGTGGAGTTGGGGATAGAGTCAATCAGCTTAAATCCTGATACGGTGATTAAAACCACCTTGCATATACTTGAAGTAGAAAAACGCTTGAAGCTAAATAGTTAGAAACTATGCTCCCGTTTGCTCCGCATCACGGCCATTAAGTTAAGGGATTAGTTCATTGGGGCGCTGGCTTTAGCCTGCTAATTTCGACTATGAAAGCAAGCTAAAGCACTGTGCCCCATGTTGTATTAGTCTTAACTTAACGGCAGTGACGGAGACCGTGGAAACTAGCAATTTTCTATAAATTGCACCTAACCCTGTATTTTTTGATTAAAAACCATAGAGTCAGACATTTTGTAGAGACGTAGCATGCTACGTCTCTGAAAAACCTCAGCTGAATAATCAATTCCAGCTTATTAATGACATATCAAGCACGAAGTACACGGAGAAGCTATTTATCACAACTTATGTCTTATTGTTGCTTTAAAATGGCTGGCACTCATAGCTAATCAGGTAAATTATTGTTCAAGGAAAAAGATTCTTTAAGCTGTACAATAACTGATGTGACACTACATCCCTCCAAAAGAATCAATCAATAATGCGCATAATTTTTAAAGAATACAGTCGGGTCGTCTGGCAAAAAAAATGGTATTTCCTGCTTTGTATTATTGGACTGACAGGTGCTACAGTCTTTAATTTCTATGTGCCCGTTTTATATAAAAATATAGCTAATGGTCTTGCCCAGGAATATTCTGATGCCACCTATACAATGTTATTAGATAATCTGCTGATGGTGGCCATGTTATATGCAGGCGTATGGCTATCGTGGCGGGTTTTGGAAATAGGGATCATACCTGTTGATGGTGGCGGGATTAATTTATTAGAAAAACGCTGTTTTGATGTATTAAAAAAACAAAAATATATTTTTTTCGAAAACAGCTTTTCGGGTAGCCTGATCAAGCAAGCAAATCGTTTCTCCCGCTCCTTCGAAATCATTATGGACTGGTGTTTATTTCATCTGTTTCAAAATGTTCTGGCTATCGTTATCGCTTTTATTCTTTTTTATCAACAACAACCCCGTTTTGCCCTCTATTTTCTGGCTTGGGTGGTGATCTATTTAAGCTGGAATATTGTCTTTTCAGTATGGAAGCTTAAATTTGATAAAGCAGTCGCTGCAGCTGACTCCAACGTGGGTGGCGTTTATTCGGATGCCATCAGTAATATCTTTATAGTCAAAAGCTTTGTTATGGAAGACAAAGAACAGCAACGGGTTAATCAATCGTCTGACCAGGTTTATAAGCGTAAAAAAGTTGCCTGGATATTGATGTTTATATCGTTTGCCGTGCAAGGCTTAATGATCTTCGCCATTGAATTGCTGTTGATGTATTTAATGATTGATAAATGGACACTGGGTAACTTTGAGATTGGCGAATTTGTTTTGTTTCAATCGATATTATTGATGTTAATCCAAAGGCTGTGGGAGTTTGGTCGTAATTTACGCAACTTTTTTACCGCATTGGCTGATGCTTCAGAAATGACCGAAGTGTTTAAAAATACTGAATTAGAAGTTGATCATCCTCAAGCTAAAGCGCAACAAATCATGAAAGGAGCCATTCATTTTAATCAACTTGATTTTAGCTATGATGGCCATAGGCAATTGTTTGATAAATTTTCTCTACAGATTAAGGCGGGTGAGAAAGTAGCATTAGTGGGGCAATCCGGTTCTGGTAAAACTTCATTAACAAAATTATTATTTCGATTTATTGAACCTCAACAGGGAGAGCTGCTGTTTGATAGTATCAATAGCCGTGATTTTACTCTAGCTTCATTACGTCAACAAATATCACTTATTCCTCAGCAACCTGAATTATTTCATCGCTCGGTACGCGACAATATCACCATGGGAGCAGATATTTCAGATCAGGAATTGCAGCTTGTTGCAGAAAAAGCCCAGGCCTTAGCGTTTATTCAACAACTCCCGCAACAGTTTGAAACAAAAGTTGGCGAGCGCGGGGTAAAATTATCGGGTGGAGAAAAGCAGCGTATTGCAATTGCCCGAGCCTTTTTAGAAAAAGCACCTATTGTAGTGTTGGATGAAGCAACCAGTGCTTTAGACTCACTGACCGAGCAACAAACACAGGTCGCCATCTTTGATTTATTGAAAAACAAAACAGCCATCGTGATAGCGCATCGCTTATCAACCATTTTAAGTATGGATAGAATTGTAGTGCTGGAGCAAGGCAGAATTATAGAGCAGGGATCACATCAACAACTATTGTCAAAACAAGGTCGGTATTATCAGATGTGGCAACATCAGAAGGGTGATTTTTTGGGGGATTAGTTTTTACAGGAGATTTTTCTAAGTAAAATGGGAGGTCAGCAGTGAATAACTGTGAAAATTAAAGCAGAGGATGGAAAGCGATCCATCTTCGGAATTCAACTCAACAAAGATAAAATATTTAGTATTCTTGGTCGAAGTCAGAATTAATTTAGGTCTACCTTATTTGAGACGCATGTTTTTTTGTATACATGAAGTAAGCTAAGGTTATTGTAGGCATGCTGTGATTGTTTGGTGATGTAACAAAAATATAACGGGTGTTAATGTCTTTTTTTATGATTGATCATGGCCTGATGAAGTGGTGGGCAAAAAAGCCTGCCCACCCTACCTGGCTTTAATTTTTTATAAAAGGATTGTTACTTATGAAAGGTGTTTATTGTCTCAAATCGCTAGTTAAAACTATGCACTTTATTCATAGTGAGTACCTATAGTTCCCATGCTCTGCGTGGGAATTCATCCTTAAACGCTCCAGCGTTTCGTGACGCAGGAGCATCACCTGCTGCATTCCCACGCGGAGCATGGGAACGATAAGTGAATTAAGCCGCTAAACCAACGGTGGAAGCTTGCATCGCAACAAATCCTGGCAAAGCCTCAATACGCTGCAACCAGGTTCTAACATTTGGATAATACTGCAAAGCCACATCGCCTTCAGGGGCATGCGCAATGTAGGAATAATTAGCAATATCAGCAATAGTCACATGATCTGCTACTAACCAGTCACGCCCTTCAAGGTATTCATCTAATGTACTTAAAAGGTTATGAGCTGTTTCAATCGCTTTAACATGATCTAAATGTGCACCAAACAAATTAATTAAGCGTGCAGTTGCAGGGCCTTGAGAAACAGGGCCCGCAGCGACAGATAAAAATCGCTGAACTTCTGCAGCGATAGCAGGTTCAATAGGTAACCAGCTGTGATCAATATCGTATTGACTGGCGAGGTAGACCAAAATAGCATTGGAATCAGCAATGGTCGTTTCACCGTCTTCCAATACAGGCACTTGACCGAAGATATTCTTTTGCAAAAAAGCATTCTTTTTTTGCTCTCCAGTCATTAGATCAACATTAATGATTTCTGTCTCTAGTCCTAGTAAGGATAAAAATAACTCAGCTCTATGAGCATGGCCTGATAATGGGTGACGGTATAATTTTAGTTGTGACATGAGTGTTCCTCTGTTTGTTTAAAAAGTTAAAGTTAAAGTGGAGTAGCGCCAGTTAAATCAAATTCATTGTTTGCAATTTTCTGCGATAGTTCAGTAAAACCGCCAATGGGTTTTTCATTAATAAATATTTGTGGCACAGTGCGTTGGCCGCTTTTAATTAAAAGATTTTGAGCTAGTTCAGCATCGTTTATTAAATCGATTTCTTGATAATCAATTCCTTGTTGTTGCAACAGGTTTTTAGCGGCATGACAATAACTGCATGTAGGGCTGGTCAGTACGGTGACCGTATTCATGTTGATCTCCTGTTTAAGTGAATTCTCGTTCTGATTCATTGATAGCTTTATCGTTAATGCTGGCAATGCGACGTTGCATTAAGCCATTGTCAGCAAACTCCCATAATTCATTGCCGTAAGAACGCTGCCATTGACCTGAGTCGTCATGCCATTCATACCTAAAGGTCACGGCAATTCGATTTTCGTGATAACACCAAAGCTCCTTCTTTAATTGATAATCCAGCTCCTTTTCCCATTTACGGGTTAAGAATTCGATAATTTTGTCCCGACCTGAAAAAATTTCAGCACGGTTACGCCATTGGCAATCAGTGGTATAGGCATTTGCTACTTTGACAGGGTCTTTGCTGTTCCAGCCGTTCTCAGCCAGTTGTACTTTTTGTTCCGCCGTTTCCTGTGTAAAAGGGGGGAGGGGAGGTCTATTTTCCATGTTAATGTCCTATATGTAATAGCCCTCTCTTGCTGGACGACTGCATGGATGCAGAAGGTAGAGTAACGCCTGGAGCAGTTACTGAGAGGGTTGGGTGAGGAGGATCTGTTGGTGTTCTTCTATGTGTCACCTTTACAACAGCAGGAACTTGCTTTGTTATCAGGCATGCCCACTAAAAATTCACTATCAATCGGGGTGTTATTAATATGATTGATAAAATTACTCAGTGTTTTAAAGCTGATAGCTAGAACGACTTCTAGCACATGCTGTTTGCTATAGCCTGCTTGATAAAATGCATTAAGCTCAGGCTGTTTTACCCAGCCTTGTTGTTCAAGTACTGCAAGGGTAAAAGTGCGTAAAGCATCTAATTTTTCATCATTGAAAGGTTGTTTGTAATAAACCGCATTGACCAGGTCAGCAGAAATATTCTGCATTTTTGCGATAGTGCCGTGAGCAGCCAGACAATAACAGCAATTGCGATAACGATTAATGCTCAGCAAAATCAGTTGACGTTCGGTGACGCTGAAACTGGTTTTATCGTACAAAGTGCCTAAAGTAAGGTAGCTCTCCAGTACTGCGGGTGACTCAGCCATAACCGCCAGTAAATTAGGAATAAAATTCCATTTCTGTTCAGCTTTTTGGATTAAAGGTTTTGATGCGGCTGGCGCAGTATTAAAGGTATGGTGGGTAAATTCAGTCATTTTCTTTCCTAATTGATTCGATTATAGAAAGAGATATTGCAGATGCCGTGCCAGAAAGCCTATAAAACTATTTACTATATAAAATACAAAGGCTTAAGTGTTTATTTGAAATAATAAAAAGGGAGGTGTATTTTGATTGGTATACGAAATATCGTGATAGTACGATAGCTTGTGAACAATGGTGAATGTGTCAGACGAAAATGGATTTAAGTTATTTAGCCACGATAGGCATCATATATTTTTTTTCATCTCCCTAAGTTAAGAGCAATACAAGAGTGGGGCGCAGTGCTTTAGCACTGCTATTTTAGGCTACTAAGGTAACTCGAAATAAATAAACCACCAAAATAGTTCCCATGCTCTGCGTCACTGCCATTAAGTTAAGAGAAATACAACATGGGGCGCAGTGCTTTAGCCTGCTATTTTTAGCTATGAATGCAGGCTAAAGCACTGCGCCCCAACGGACTAATCCCTTAACTTAATGGCAGTGATGCTCTGCGTGGGAATTCATTGCTGAACGCTCCTGCGTTCCGTGACGCTGGAGCGTCATAAGCTGCATTCCCACGCTGGAGCGAGCGAAACGATGAGGGTCGTTTATTTATTGCGAGTTGCCTTAGCTGTTGTTTTCTATTTTTCTTAACCTTAAAAATTGGAATATTGAGTGATAGTCCGCGGTAGGCGAAGGGGAATTTGCCAATCTTAGCGCGGTAGCGATAAGGCGGCTAAAAATTTTTATCGGAGAGTCGTAAAGTCATTGGTGGGAGCAATAGCGTGCCATGTTATCTTGTGCATACTAAAGCCTGTCCCCTAAAAAATGTTGATATTGATTGCTTAAAAAAAACTGTAAAACCCACTTCCAAATCATTTTTCAAGCTTTAATGGATGGCAGACTGTATTTTTCGGTATAATTACCAAAATTAAACTGTCTTGGTTATAAAATCAGGATGAGTAGTCATATTTGAAGGGTGAAAACCGGAGTTCTTAATGAATAAAATGTTAATTACGGATGGCTCGGATCAGGTCGATATTGATCCACTAGAAACACAGGAATGGATTGATTCGCTACAGTCTGTTATTGATAATGAGGGTGATGAACGCGCTTATTTCCTAGTCGAGCAATTGTTAGCAGCAGCAAGAAAGTCCGGAGCAGACATCCCGTTTAGTGCTAATACCGAATATTTCAATACGATCCCAGTTGAGCAACAGCCTCAATTTCCTGGTGATACCACGATTGAACAAAAAGTACGCTCTTATATTCGCTGGAATGCGATGATGATGGTACTACGTGCGAATAGGGAAACAAATGTTGGCGGACATATTGCCAGTTTTGCTTCGGCTGCGACCCTTTATGATGTAGGTCAGAATCATTTTTGGCATGGTAATACAGATGATAAAAATGGTGATTTGATTTTTACTCAAGGGCATTCAGCACCGGGTATGTATTCTCATGCTTTTTTGCAAGGTCGATTAACAGAAGCACAATTGGATGGTTTTCGCCAAGAAGTAGGGGGTAAAGGTTTACCTTCATACCCTCATCCATGGTTGATGTCTGATTTCTGGCAGTTTCCAACGGTTTCTATGGGCTTGGGCCCTATCATGGCGATTTATCAAGCGCGATTTATGCGTTATATACAAGGCCGTGGGTTTTCAGATACTTCAGAACGTAAAGTCTGGGCATTTTTAGGGGATGGAGAAACGGATGAACCTGAATCTTTAGGTGCTATTGGTATGGCAGGTAGAGAAAAATTAGATAATCTGATTTTTGTCGTTAACTGTAACCTGCAACGATTAGATGGGCCTGTTCGTGGTAATGGCAAGATCATCCAGGAATTAGAAGGTGAATTCCGTGGTGCAGGCTGGAATGTTATTAAAGTCGTCTGGGGACATTTGTGGGATGCTCTTCTAGCACGTGATAAAGAAGGGCTGTTAGCTAAGCGCATGATGGAATGTGTGGATGGCGATTATCAAACCTTTAAATCTAAAAATGGGGGCTATGTTAGAGAGTTTTTCTTTAACACGCCTGAGTTACAAGCTATGGTTCGAGATTATTCGGATGAAGATATCTGGGGCTTGAATCGTGGGGGGCATGATCCAGCCAAGGTTTTTGCAGCTTATCATAAAGCGGTCAATCATAAAGGTCAGCCAACGGTTATTTTAGCCAAAACGATTAAAGGTTACGGCATGGGCTCTTCTGGTGAAGCACAAAATACTTCACATCAACAGAAAAAAATGAGTGTTGAATCACTACGTCGATTTAAAGAAAAATACGCCTTACCCGTTTCAGATAGTGAATTAGAAAATTTACCTTATCTAAAATTTGAAGAAGGTTCAGCTGAACTAAACTACATGCTGAAAAGGCGTCAGCAACTAGGTGGATTTATTCCCGCTAGACGCACTCAATCTATACCATTGGATGTGCCTGCATTAGCAGACTTTAAACCTTTGTTAGCAGGAAGTGGTACAAGCCAGACTTCAACTACAATGGCTTTTGTACGTATGTTGGGCATTATCATCAAAGATAAGAATGTTGGTAAACGTATCGTGCCGATTGTGCCAGATGAATCACGTACCTTTGGTATGGAAGGCATGTTCCGTCAATTAGGTATCTGGTCGCAAGTCGGTCAATTGTATACACCGCAAGATGCTGAACAATTGATGTACTACAAAGAAGATAAGCAGGGACAAGTGTTACAAGA
>ENA-ORXI01000319-ORXI01000319.1-sediment-metagenome-genome-assembly--contig:-NODE-319-length-38835-cov-8.295732_pt1 | contig 38835 bp, 35 predicted proteins | sample MGYA00237861_ERZ511468 | MGnify/ENA primary metagenome ERZ511468 (study PRJEB26299, sample SAMN06266213) | sediment metagenome | isolation source: Hudson Canyon methane seep mesocosm | place: USA:Hudson... | reverse complement strand
TTACTTTAGCTAATACTGATATTCCTGATACTAAAGTAATCGCTGCTTATGTTGATAGATTTCAAAAAAGAACAGATGGAGCTGGAAACCCAGGTGAATTTACTAGATCATTTAATACAAATGGTGCTTTAGATGCAGTTACATTAGAAGATGGAGCATATACAGTTTATGCAGAAAATAAATCAATTACTAATTTAACTGCTCAATTACAATACTTAAATGCAGTTAATTCTTTCAAAACTTATTATGCAGATGCTACATATGATGTTGGAACAAAAGCAAATGTAGCTGTTACAGGACAATATATAGGAACTACTTATAATAGTGCTAGTACAAGTGGAAGTTTTTATGCAGCTAGAGTTGCTTCTAGTTATGATGCTTTTAACATTAAACTTTCAGCAAGTAACAATACTTCAAATGGAGATGTTGAATCTGGTTTAGGATACGGAGCGGATACAGCACTTACTGGATCTGAAATATATGGTGGATACCATGCTTATAAAACAGATGCAAAAGCATATCAAGTTAATCTTGGAACAAAAATTGCTGATGTAAGTTTAAATCTTATCCATTCTTCATATAATCTTTTAAATGAAACGGATAAAAAAGAAACTGATTTTGTTGTTTCATACGACATTATTGAAAATTTAAATTTAAATCTTTTACATGCAAACTTTCAAGGTGAAGATACTAAAAACTACGAAACAAGAATTAAATTAACTTATAAATTCTAATTATATTAGAGTCAGAAGTTCTATTCTGACTCTAAGAAATTTTCTACTCCTAATTAACTTTACTTCTCAATTACATCAATTTTTAGATATAATGCGCATATGATAAATGAACATATAGAATTAGGTGTAATAAACACTCTAAAAATAAACAGAATGACAGAACCAGGTATTTACTTAGAAGCTTTAGATGAAGAAGTTATATTACTTCCAAATGCTTATGTAACTAAAGATATGCAAGTAGATGATGAATTAGAAGTATTTGTGTATACAGATAGTGAAGATAGACTAGTAGCTACTACTCAAAAACCTTATGGTATGAAAGATGAATTTATGTTTACAAGGGTTGTAGATGTAGTTGATTTTGGTGCATTTGTGGACTGGGGATTACAAAAAGATCTTTTTGTACCACGAAATAGACAAAAAACACCTTTTAGAGATGGTCAAACAAGAATCGTTAGAATTGTGGAAGACGATGAATCAGGTCGATTAATTGGTGTGGAAAAAATCACTTCTTATTTAAGCTCAGAAACAAAAGAACTAACACAAAATCAAGTTGTAGATTTATTAGTATTTGCTAAAACGCCTATGGGTTATAAAGCAATTGTAGATGACACTTATGAAGGTATGGTTTATAACAACGAAATATTTACAAATATTGAAGTAGGGGATAAAATCAAAGGTTATGTAAAAACTATCAGAGATGATGGTAAAGTAGATATCTCTTTACAACCAATTGGTAAAACATTTACTGATGATGTAAATACTCAAAAAATCATAACTATCTTAAAGCAAAATCACAATAACTTACCGTATAACTATAAAACAGATTCTGAAATAGTTAAAGAGATGTTTAATATGAGTAAAAAAGCGTATAAAAGAGCTTTAACAAAACTAGTAGAAGATAATATAATCAAACTAGATGCAGACGGAATGGAAATAATTTAATGGAAGACTTGATAAGAGACTGGGGATATATAATACTTTTTTTATACTCTTTTGGTGGAGGTTTTTTAGCTTTAGTTGTTGCAGGAATTTTAGCTTTTAGTGGAGAGTTAAATATTTTTCTAGTAATTATAGTAGCAGGTGCCGCAAACTTTGTTGGGGATCAGTTTTTATTTACAATAGCCAGAAAAAATAAAACTCAAGCAAAACAAATGATGCAAAAACATAGAAGAAAAATTGCTATGGCACATCTAATGATGAGAAAATATGGTTCATGGGTAATATTTTTACAAAAATATATCTATGGGATTAAAACACTTATCCCTTTAGCTATGGGACTTACAAAGTATGATTATAAAAAGTTTATTCTTTTTAACATCTTTGCAACAGCACTTTGGGCTATATTCATCGGTATGGCTTCGTACATGATGGGTGATTTAGTTTATACATATATAGAAGAATTCAAATCATATGGTTTAGCATTTGTTGTACTTATTTTAGTAAGTGTCTTTTTACTATTTAGAAAATATAAATAATTAATAAAACTTTAGTTTTATTAATTATTCTCCTTTAATCTTCAAAATATCTCTTTTCCAAAAATACTCTAAGTAATATTAATACTACTTTAACTATAATTTATATGTATTAAATATTAAAAGGATACTTTATGAAAAATATATTATTAACAGGCTTAAGTATATTAGGTATATTAAGTTTTGCTGGTTGTGGACCAACTCCTACCACTTTTAATTATAACTTAACCACTAATGTTCCTAATGTTAAAATTTATTGTGGATTCGATAAATCAAAAATGAACCATTGTTATACAACACCTTTCAGAAAATATAATAGTCCCTCGCTCAGTTGGTCAAATAAATATTTTCAAGCTTTTAAATCAGGCTATAAAACAAGCCATATACATAAGCAACCTTATTTTACGGATAAAAATGTATATATTCATTTTAATTTAAAACAAGATAATAGTAAACAAATTTTAGAAGAAAAAATCATTAACAAACAAAAACAAATTATCAATAATTTAATTGGAAAAAATGATTTACAAGGTTTAAAAAATTACACAGATAAAAATCCAAATTCTGTTTATTATATCAAAGACAGTAAAATTCGTCTAATATTAACAGGTCCTAAAGGTATGAAAGTTGGTGATATTAAAAAACTCATTAAAAAAGGGAGAAGTGAAACTATAATTATAGCACTTATTCAAAGAGTAAAAGTACCATATAAAGAGTTTACTTTAGATGAAATAGATATTCTTACAGATATGAAACTCTCTGATAATATTATAGCGGCAATGATTAATGTTACTACAGAATTATTAAAAAATGAAGAAAAGAAAAAACAACAACAGTTTTATTTAAAAGAGCAAAATAAAATATCAAAACAAAAAACAAAAGTCATATATAAAAATACAAATAATACTCAACCTGTTAATAATAACAATGCAATAGGAGATAAACTTCAAGATGAAGTAATTAAACAAGGGGTAGGAATGCTTCTTGATCAGTTATTTTAAGTAAAAACAATGATTTAAGGGAGTTTATTACTCTCCTAAATCATAATCTCTAGTTAGTATTTCTAAAATATGTCCATCTGGATCGGGGAAATAAACACCTCTTCCCTCATTATTATGATTGATCATCATATTTTCCCTATTGTAAGGAGCACTTCCATATAAAAGTCTTTCTTTGATTATCTGATTTAATATTATATCAAACTCTTCTTCTGAAACTTTAAATGCATAGTGTTGTGTAGAAAATCTTTTTTTTGTAAGGAAGTCTAATGTTAAAGTACTATTAACTTTTACAACAGCAAAATGTCCCCATACTTTAACAAAATTAAAACCGAATATAAGCTCATAAAACTTAGCTGATTTTACATTGTTTGTAGAGTTTATAATTGTGTGATTTAATGTAATTTCCATAGCTAACTCCTTATATTATATATAGTATGAAAAGTATAGTTAAAATTTGATATTTTATTTTAATTAGTTAAATATAATTTAATAAAATAAAATAGATAACTTAGATATAATCCTATTAATTTTAACAATAGGATATTCAATGCAAGTAGCACCCTCAATATTAAGTGCAGATTTTGGTATATTAAACGAAGAGATAAAAGCGATCTGTGATGGTGGTTGTGATCTTGTACACGTAGATGTAATGGACGGTCATTTTGTACCAAACCTAACAATAGGACCCGTTGTAGTAAGTGCTGTTGCAAAAATAGCTACAAAACCTTTAGATATACATCTTATGGTAGAAAATAACTCATTTTTTGTAGACCTATTTGCTCCATTAAAACCAGAGTATATCTCTTTTCATATGGAAGAGGAAAAACACCCACATAGACTTATTCAAAAAATAAGATCTTATGGTATTAAACCGGCTGTTGTTTTAAATCCGCATAGTCGTCCTGAAGATATAGAGTACTTATTAGCTGATCTTGATATGGTTTTACTTATGTCAGTAAATCCTGGATTTGGTGGACAAAAGTTTATAGAAAATGTTGTACCAAAAGCAAAAAAACTAAAAGAGTTAATCAATAAAATCAATCCAAACTGTCTTATAGAAGTAGATGGTGGCGTAAATAATAAAAACATAAATGAGCTTAAAGAGGCTGGTGTTGATGTTGTTGTTGCAGGTAGTTATGTGTATGGTGCAGATGATTATGGACAAGCGATAAAAAGCTTACAAATTTAGTTAGAAGAAAAGTATAACTATGAGAGTAAAAATCTGTGGTATAACAAACCTTAAAGATGCTATGGATGCAATAAATGCTGGAGCAGATGCTTTAGGATTTGTTTTTTATCCCAAAAGTGCTAGATATATTGAACCTGCTAATGCAAAAGATATTATTAAACAACTTCCACCTTTTGTACAAAGTGTAGGTCTATTTGTAAATGAAACTGCTCAAACAGTTAATCATATTTCTCAAATATCTAAAATAGATTTAGCACAAATACATTTTGAAGCTGATGAAAAGTTTTATAAAGAATTAGAAGTTAAAGCTATCAAAGTGGTACGAGCGAAAGTTAAAGAGGATTTAGAACTATATAGTAATGAGTATAGAATAGTTGATGCTTTTGTACCTGAATACGGGGGAGAAGGAAAACGACTAAATCTAGACTGGTTTGAAGATGTTGACTGCTCTCGTATAATACTTGCAGGTGGTTTAGATGCTAACAATTTGAAAGAACTAAAGGAATTTAACTTTTATTCATTAGATGTAAGTAGTGGCGTAGAACTAAAAAAGGGTTTAAAAGATAAACAAAAAATCATAAACTTTATAAATAGAGCCAATGAACTATCTTAATAAATTAGTCAACAGTTTAAACAAACATCCCTTAAGTATTGTACAATTTAACGATATACTAGAAATGAGTGATACTTTTTTTGACAATATAGAACTAGAGAAGGAATTACTTATTTCTAATGGTTTACCAATACACTTTTCTGATGATTATGTTATGTTAAAAACATCAGAAAATCTTATCAAAGATCAAACTTTTTGTATAGTAGATATAGAAACATCTGCTGGAAATGCAAAATCTGGACAGATTATAGAAATTGGTGCTGTAAAATATAAAAATGGTCAAGTTATTGAAAAATATGATAGTTTAGTAAATACAGGAAATATCCCATATAAGATACAAGAACTTACTGGTATAACTCCAGCAATGACACACGATGCTCCAAACCTTCGTACTGTACTAGAAGAGTTTAAAATCTTTTTAGAAGATGACGTATTTGTAGCACATGCTATCGCTTTTGACTACAAGTTTATTAGTGATAGTTTTAAGAAGTATGACTTAGGTGAATTATGTAATAGAAGACTATGTACTATTGAATTATCTAAAAAAGTAATTGATTGTGAGAGGTATGGATTAAAATATCTAAAAGAACATTTAAATATAGATATCGAAAATCACCATAGAGCCTTTAGTGATGCATTAAGTACTCAAAAAATATTAGAAGTGTGTTTAGATAGGTTGCCGAGAAAAGTTATAACAACTGAGGATTTAATCAAATTTAGTAAGAAACAGTAGAAAACCTACTGTTCTGTTAATTCTTCTATTATTTTATCTTTATTAGAACAAAAATGACCATTTTTAGAGATTAAAAATAAATCTTTTGCTTTTCCACGTAAAGATTGTATTTTAGCACTATGTATCTCTACACCAAAGTCATCAAACATTTTAGCAATATAAGAAAATAATCCTTTTTGATCTTTAGCATTTATCTTCATCATTGCTAACTCTTCAGTATGATCACATTCAATAAAAATCTCATTTTTTGTGATAATAGGTTTTTTAAGTCGAATCTCTTTTGTCATATCAAAAGAGTGTTTGATAATATCCTCAATAAATGGTATTTCATCTTCATCAACATTTGAATCAAAAGATATCTCAAAAAACTTTTTATCATCAAATAGTTTATAAATACCCATAGAAATAATATTTAAAAACTGCATTTTCCCTAATAAGTATCCTAAATTTAATGGCACTGCTCGTGTTATTTTAATAGATAATCTTTCTTTATTTGAGATAGTATAATCCCAATCAATAGTGTCTTTTGCACGCAGAGCAATATTAATTATATCTTCTGATTTATATTTTAAATACATTTGATTTGATTCAATATGAAGTATTTTCTTTTGAATTAACCTTTTTGACTCTAAAAATAGTTTATTCTTTTTAATAGTATTTTCTTTTGCAACTCTTCGTGAACTTATTTGTAGTAGTTCTTTATTATCAAATGCTGGCATTGATTGAAGATACAATTCTTTTAGTAATGATGCAGTAGAGCTTTTATAAAGTTTTTCATCTACGGAACATATATCCGCATAAGTTAATAGATATAACAACTCTAAAGACTCTTGTGTTTTAATAAGACCAGTAAAAGCTAAGATTGTAGTTTGAGAGTATATATCTTCAGTTGTAGCTACTTTAGACATCATGTTATGATATCTAATTAAATTTGCAGCAGTATTTATTGTATTTTCTTCAATATTTAAATATTTTGCAAATTTTCTAAATAAATTTTGACCTACTATATGATGATCTTTTCCTCTCCCTTTGCCCGCATCATGAAAAAATGCAGCAAGTCGTAAAATAAACTTTTGATTTGATGTTAATTTTTTATACATTACTTGTAAAAAGGGATCTTTAATATTTTGTATATGATATAAAGTTTTAATACTATGAATATCAACTGGATGTTTATGATAGCCATCAAATTGGGCTTGATTTTTAATCATTTTTAGTATAGGAATTAACTCTATTAGTAATTGTGCATTATAAAGTAGTTTTATAATGGGGTATAGGTTTTCTTTTTCCAAAATTTGCACAATTAAAGATTTAGATGTATCAGTCAACTTCACAGGTAAAATTGTTTTCGAAGCATATGATACATAAGAGGGATCAAAACTAGTTACATCAGTAGGTAAAGATATAAGTTCTTTTAAAAATAGATTTAACTTTTTAGGTCTTCTATGAAATGAAGTGTAAACTTTTGTATCATAATAATAAAGATTTTTAGAAATTCGCTTCTCTTTGATTGTAGTAATTTCAGATAAATCAGCTAAATATCTTCTAGAAATTTTTTTGGTCATAGTAGCTGTAAAAGAGTGTATCTCATGTAAAGAGCGTAAAATTTTACCCATACATTGTCTCTCTTTAACAAATCTTGTTGTATCCTGAAATCCCAACCATCGACTTAATTCTGGCAAAATATCAAAAGAGACAATATCACATTTCTTTTTAGAGATTATATGTAGTGCACTTCTTACTCTAAATATATATTCCATTGCAATTACAAATTTTCTAAACTCTTCATCTGTAAAAACGATTCCGCATAGATGTTTACTATTTCTAACACCATAAGTAATTGTCGCCATCCAAAAAAGCATATTTGCTTCTCTCATTCCTCCATATCCATCTTTTATATTTGGTTGCATATTAAGTGGATACTTAAGTAGTCTTGTCTTATGTTCAGCAAGTTTTTCTAAAACAAATTCTTTTTGATTAAATTTTCTTATTTTTGATAACTTATATTCGAAGTGATACCATAATTGCTTAGAACCATAAATTAGTCTTGATTCTAAAAGAGATGTTTTAATAGTGACATCACTTCTCACCTCATGTTCAACATCCTCAATACTATGCACACGGCTTCCAAGTTTAAGTCCACTATCCCAAGCTAGTAAGACAAACTCTTCTAAAATTGGTTTTATATTAAAACCAGGTACTTCATCATATAAAAGCATAATATCAATATCACTATAAACACAAAGCTGTTCTCTTCCGTAACTACCTAAAGCAATTACAGTTATAGGAATATGATTACTCATGGGTAAATAAGCACGAAAATGTTTTCTTATTAAATATTTATATATAACCTTTATAAAACCATCAATTCTTTTTGTATGTTTTACGAGAAAATCTTTTCCACTTGAATCTTTAAAAATTTCTTCTAATGAGTTAAGGTACTCTTTAATTTCTTGTTTAATTACCTTAGCTATTTGAAAGTCAGGAGCTTTTAGATCAATTAACTCTTCTATTTTTATATTTAAATTTGTCATAGTAAATTATACCTAAAAAGAATTATTAGTTCAAAAATAAAATTAAACTAGTTTTAAGAATTGGATTGTTACAATACTTTATACTAAATATAAAGGTAGCAAAAATGAAAACTAACTTACCTTCACACATCGATAGATGGTCATTTAATAGTCATAAGACATATAGTTTTTTTGAAAAATATGATTTAGTAATAATCATTGCAGTTTTTGTCTTGGCATATTTCATAATATTTTAAGACCCCTAAATTACTCTAGATTAGATAACTAATAATTTATACCAAATTATGTAAAAATATAATAATTTATAACATAATCTTCAAAAATATTCCTCAAATATAATCTTAATAACCAGCAAAAAATGATATAGTTATCCCTAAAAAATTTAAAATTAACTTTTAATAGAATAACTATGCAGGAGTATAAAATGGATAGAAGTATGTGTAATGAGGAAAAAGCTTATTTTAACCGACAGATTCAACTTTGGGGTGAAGAGACTCAAGAGTCTTTAAAAACAAAAAAAATTGCAATTATTGGATCAGGTGGATTAGGTTGTAGTTTAGCAATAGCACTTGGAAGTAGTGGGATAGGTCAAATTGATTTAGTAGATTTTGATACAGTTGGAGTACATAATATACATAGACAAGTTGGATTCAAAGTAGGTGATGAGGGTAAATTAAAATGTGAAGTCCTAAGAGATTTGGTAAAATCTAGAAATCCTTATGTCGAAGTGAATGCATTTGACATGGACTTTGAAACATTTAGTATCACAGATGATTATTATGATCTTATTTTAGATGGGACAGATAATTTACCAGTTCGTGCAAAAATTAATTCATTTTCAAAAGATAAAAATATTCCTTGGATATATGCGAGTGTAGAATCATTTCATGGTCAAGTATGTTTCTTTGATAAATCTGATTTTGAATCTGTATTTAATGTTACAGATCACAAACCAGGTGGTATTGCTGCACCTATTGTTATGAATATAGCATCATTTCAAGCAAATATAGCATTACGATTCCTTGCTAACTTACATGTTAAAAAAGATTTATTGAACTACTTTTTCTTTAATGATGAGGGAGAATACGTACACCAAAAATTTGCATTACCAAAGTAAAAAAACCTTAATTGTATAATTGATTTTTAAGCATTTTCAAGCTATAATCATCAAATTTTACAATATAAACAAGGAACTTTAATAATGCCAAAAAGAGAAGATATAAAGTCTATACTATTGATAGGGTCAGGTCCTATTGTTATTGGTCAAGCGTGTGAATTTGACTATTCTGGTACTCAAGCTACAAAAACATTAAAAGAGTTAGGATATAGAGTTGTATTAATCAACTCTAATCCAGCTACTATTATGACAGATCCTGAATTTGCAGATAAAACATATATTGAACCTATTACTGAAGATATGATTGCAAAAATCATTGAAATTGAAAAAATAGATGCTGTTTTACCTACAATGGGTGGACAGACTGCACTTAATGTGGCTACAACTATGTATGATAAAGGGATGTTAGATGGTATTGAGTTTCTTGGTGCTCATCCTGATGCTATCAAAAAAGGTGAAGATAGACACCTTTTTAACGAATGTATGATAAAAATTGGTATGGATTTACCAAAATCTGCAGTTGCATATAACGTTGAAGAAGCAATGGAAAAAGCAAAAGAAATTGGTTTTCCTGTAATATCTAGAGCATCATTTACTCTTGCCGGTGGTGGTTCTGGTGTGGCTTATAATATGGAAGAGTTTAAAATACTTGCACAAGAAGGTATCGATGCAAGTCCAGTAAGTGAAATCGAAATCATGGAATCAATGCTTGGTTGGAAAGAATACGAGATGGAAGTTATTAGAGATAATAAAGATAACTGTATCATCGTATGTTCTATTGAAAACTTTGACCCTATGGGTGTACATACAGGTGATAGTATTACTGTTGCTCCTGCACTTACTCTTACAGATAAAGAATACCAAAATATGAGAAACGCTTCTTTTGATATTTTAAGAGAGATTGGTGTTGATACTGGTGGTTCTAACGTACAATTCTCAATTTGCCCAAAAACAGGAAGAATGATTGTAATTGAAATGAATCCAAGAGTTTCAAGATCTTCTGCACTTGCATCTAAAGCTACTGGTTATCCTATTGCTAAAGTTGCTACTTTATTGGCAGTTGGATTTACTCTTGATGAGATTGAAAATGACATTACAGGTACAACTGCTTCTTTTGAACCAGTTATTGATTATGTTGTTACTAAAATACCTCGTTTCACATTTGAAAAATTTCCATTAGCTAACTCTACACTTTCTACAGGTATGAAATCTGTTGGAGAAGTTATGTCTATGGGTAGAACATTTAAAGAATCTATGCAAAAAGCTCTTTGTTCACTTGAAACAGGATTGAGTGGTTTTGAAGTTATGGAAGGTAGTTTAGATTTCATTAAAAAAGAGATCAGACGTCCAAACGAAAGTAGAATGTTATATTTAATGCAAGGTTATAGAGAAGGACTAACAAATGAAGAGTTATTTGATCTTTGTGCTATTGATCCTTGGTTCTTAGATCAATTTAGAACACTTTACAATACTGAATGTGAAATTATCGAAGCTAAAGATACAATCTTAACTAATGCAGAACTATTAAGAAAAGTAAAAACTTATGGATTCTCTGATGTTATGATCGGACAATTGACACAAAAATCTGAAGAAGAAGTATACCAAGCAAGAAAAGCTCTTGATGTAAACTTAGAATATAATGAAGTAGATACATGCGCGGCAGAATTTAAAGCACTTACTCCATATCTTTACTCTAGTACAAATGTAACAAAACTTCCAAAAGTTGAAGAAGTTAAATCTGACGATAAAAAAGTTCTAATCATCGGTGGTGGTCCAAATAGAATTGGTCAAGGTATTGAGTTCGATTACTGTTGTTGTCATGCATCATTTGCTTTAAATGAAATTGGTGTTAAAACTATCATGTATAACTGTAATCCTGAAACAGTATCTACAGATTATGATACATCAGATATTTTATATTTTGAACCAATTGATTTTGAACATGTTAGATCTGTAATCGAAACAGAAAAACCAGATGGTATTATTGTACATTTTGGTGGACAAACTCCATTAAAACTTGCAAATGCTATTCATGAATTTGGTGGTAAAATCATTGGTACAACGGCAGAAGTTATTGACTTAGCGGAAGATAGAGAAAAATTCTCTACTTTTGTAGAAAAAGCTGGTCTTTTACAACCAGATAATGGTACAGCTGTTACTTTAGATGAAGCTTTACAAATTGCAAATAGAGTTACTTATCCAGTACTAGTACGACCTTCGTTTGTACTTGGTGGTCGTGGTATGAAAATTGTTTATAATGATGGTGAATTAAAACAATATATGGCAGAAGCAGTTGCAGTATCAAATGATGCACCGGTTCTTGTTGATAAATTTTTAGATAGAGCTATTGAACTTGATGTTGATTGTATCTCTGATGGTACTGATGTATATATTGGTGGAATCATGCAACATATTGAAGAAGCGGGAATCCACTCTGGAGATTCAGCTTGTAGTTTACCTCCAATTAGTTTATCTGATGCACTTTTAAAAGAAGTAGAAGATAAAACAAAAACTATGGCATTAGAACTTGGTGTTATTGGTTTAATGAATACACAATATGCTATTCACCAAGGTAAAATTTATTTAATTGAAGTAAATCCAAGAGCATCTAGAACAGTTCCATTTGTATCTAAAGCTACGGGTATCCCAATGGCTAAAGTTGCAACTAGAGTTATGTGGGGAGAATCTTTAAAAGAAGCATTAAAAGCATATGATCAAGATGAAAAAATTGTAAATGTAACAACTCCTTCAAGAGAAAACTTATTATTACCAATGTTAAAAGGTCATGTTGCAGTTAAAGAAGCAGTATTCCCATTTAATAAACTAAGTGGTGCTGACCTTATACTTGGACCAGAGATGAAATCTACTGGTGAAGTGATGGGGATTAGTGATGATTTTGGAAAAGCATTTGCTAAAGCACAAGATGCCGCTAAAAATGACCTACCAAGTAATGGTGGAAAAGTATTTATTTCTTTAGCTGATTTAGATAAAGAATTTGCTCCACAAATTGCTCTTGGTCTTGAAAACTTAGGATTTGATATTGTTGCTACTGGTGGTACATATACTGTTATAAGCGAAGCTGGAATCCCTTGTGCAAAAGTGGATAAAGTAAGTGAAGGTAGACCAAATATTGTAGATAGCCTTATGAATGAAGAGATTGTAATGGCAATCAATACAAGTGATGGTGAAGAGACTAGTAAAGACGATGGACTACAAATCAGAAGAACAGTTTTAAGAATGAATGTACCATATGTTACAACAGTAGCAGGTGCTTTAGCATCAGTTAAAGCTATTGAAGCTAAAAAAGATGTAAATGGATTAATTCCTAAATCAATACAAGAATTTTTACTATAATATTAAAAGAGCAGAGTTGAATTCATCTTTAATATATTTAACTCAAACTGACACCACAGTAGGTTTTTTATCAAATGATGATAAAAAACTTTCTGGTGCAAAACAAAGAGATAATAAACAAAAAATCTTACAAGTTGTTAGTAATTATAAATCACTAAACAACCTTGTAAGAGTTCCAAAAAAACATAAAAAATTTATCAGACGAGCTAAAACAACTACAATTATTTATCCAAATAAATTGGCTTTTCGTGTTGTAAATAGCAATTCTTCTCATCAGAAATTTTTACAAAAATTTAACGTGATGTACTCTACATCTGCAAATAAAACAAAAAATACCTTTAATGAAAGCTATGCGATAAATAATAGCGATATTATTGTATATACAAAAGAAAATTTTGTAGAAAAAAAAGCATCAAGTATTTATAAAATCAATAAACAAAAAATTAAGAAAATACGATAGAATAAATACTATTTTATCAAGGATACAAATATGGAAAATAACAAAAAAACACTTACAATTATAGATACTTTTGGATTTTTATTTAGAAGTTATTATGCACTTCCACCATTAAAATCTCCTACTGGGTTTCCTACTGGAATGCTTACTGGATTTATGAACTTCGTAAGTGGAATAGGGCGAGATTTTAAAACTGATTATTTAGTGTTTGCACTTGATAGTAAAGGTAAAACATTTAGAAATGACATCTATGAAGAATACAAAGCACATAGACCTGATGCACCAGATGATTTAAAAGCACAATTACCTGTAGCAATCGATTTTATAGAAAAAATGGGTTTTAAAACAGCTGCACAAGTTGGTTTTGAAGCAGATGATATCATCGCTTCTTTAGCACATGATGGTGCTAAAAATGGTTTAAATGTAAGAGTTGTAAGTCATGATAAAGATTTATACCAATTAATTGGTGATGATATTTTCATGTTCGATCCTATGAAGAAAAAAGTTGTTAGTAAAGAAGATTGTTTTGAAAAATATGGAGTATATCCTGCTCAGTTTACAGACTATCAATCACTTCTTGGAGATAGTGCAGATAATGTTCCGGGAGTTAAAGGTGTTGGAGCTAAAACAGCTATGGCATTGATTCAACAATTTGACACACTAGATAATATTTATGCAAATATTGAAAATATAGAAAAAGCAAGATGGCAAAAACTTTTAAATGAAGGAAAGGAATTAGCTTATATTAGTAAACAACTTGTAACTTTAGATACAGATTTTCATGCCTTAGAACAATTAGGAACTATTGAAACTTTAGAGTTACCAAAAGAAAATCCTATCCTTAAAATTGCAGATACACTAAATGAGTTTGGTATGCATAGAATTATTGACAAAGTTCATAAAGAGGGATTAAACTATAAAACTGCAATACCAAAAGGATATGATGAATCAAAGTTTAAAGAAAAAGAGGTAGAAATACTTAATTGTGAATATATTCTTTTAAATGACACTAAAACTTTATTTGATACACTTAATTCAATTCCAAAAAACTCTCAGGTTGCTTTTGATACAGAAACAACTGGATTAGATGCAAAAAAAGCAAATATCGTTGGTTTCTCTTTTTGCTGGGAAAATACAAAAGCATATTACGTACCTATTGGACATTTTTATTTAGGAGTAGAGGAACAAATCTCTTTAGAAGATGCGAAACGTGCTATCGAGATTTTAAATACACATAAACTTATTTTACAAAATTTCAAGTATGATTTAGAGGTTGTAAAAAATAATTTTTCTTTAGATATAAAACTATTTGCAGATACTATGATTATGGCATGGCTTTTAGATAGTGATAAACCTGTAGGAATGGATAAATTAGCTACTCGATTATTAGATGGTTATACAACTATTGCTTTTAAAGATATTGTAAAAAAAGGAGAAGATTTTTCAAATGTAAATCTTACTGATGCTTGTAAATATGCAGCTGAAGATGCTTTTATCACTTTTAAACTATACACTAAGATCTTAAATATTTTTGAATCTGAAGATGAAGAGTATCTTATGAAAATAGCAAAGCAAGTGGAGTTTCCATTTATAAATGTTTTAAATAATATGGAAAATAGAGGAATTAAAGTAGATATTACTTTTTTTGAAAATTTAAAAGAAAAAAGTAAAGCGCATTTAAGTGCACTAACACAATCAATATTTGAAATAGCAGGTCAAGAATTCAATATCAACTCCCCTAAACAATTAGGTGAAGTATTATTTGAAAATCTTAAATTAACAGCATCTAAAAAAACAAAAACTGGTTATAGTACAAATGAATCAGTACTACAAAAAATCAAAGAAGAGCATGAAGTTGTACCTAAGATTTTAGAATATAGAGAAGCTTTTAAATTACACTCTACATATATAGAACCTTTAATGGATTTAGGTAAACAAAATGATGATAATAAAATTTTTACATCATTTTTACAAACAGGAACTGCAACAGGACGATTAAGTAGTAGAAATCCAAACTTACAAAATATTCCAGTACGATCGCAAGCAGGAAGAGCTATTAGAGAAGGTTTTGTAGCAAGTCCAGGTTATAAGCTAGTAGGAATAGATTATTCACAAATAGAGTTACGACTTCTTGCTCATTACAGTAAAGACCCAGCACTACTAGAAGCTTTTAGAGAAAATAAAGATATACATCTTCAAACAGCAATTAAAATTTTTGGTGAAGAGCAGGCTAAAAAGAAAAGAAATGTAGCAAAATCTATTAACTTTGGATTATTATATGGAATGGGAAGTAGAAAACTTGGTGAACAATTGGGTATTCCTGCTAAAGAAGCAAAACTCTATATAGATAGTTATTTTGAAAGTTTTTCTACAGTAAAAGATTTTATGAAATCTATACAAAACGATGCTATGGAAAAAGGTTATGTAAAAACATTATCAGGAAGAAAAAGAAGATTTGATTTTGAAAATGCAACAGGTATGATGAAAGCAACATACGAAAGAGAATCAGTAAATACTGTATTTCAAGGAAGTGCTTCAGATTTAATAAAACTTGCTATGATTAAAATAGATATGAAATATAAAAATAGTGATGATATTAAAATGTTACTTCAAATACATGATGAATTGATATTTGAAGTAAAAGAAGAACTTATAGATACGATTAGTGAAAAACTAATATATATAATGGAAAATATATTTAAATTAGAAGTTCCATTAAAAGTTAGTTTATCAATCGGAAATAATTGGGCAAATTTAAAATAATTATTTAAGTTTTTATATATATTCTTTAGATACTATAGTAATAGGAATATGTACCTTTGACATAAATAATTATTTTGGATACAATTACAAAATATAAAGATAGGGAATAGGAAATATTATGATTAAAAAAATAAGAAAATTTAGTAATATGACAGTTCTTTGTATCACGGATAACGCAAATTTGATTTCAGATATTGAAGAAAAATTTAACGATGCAAAAAATTTGTTATTTTTGAACGATATAGAAACTTTAAAGAATGAAACAAAACCGTATGATATACTTTTAATAGATTTTGAACTTGAGAACTCATTAGAAGTACTTAAAGAGATGAAAACTATCAAACCAATGTTGCCAAAGATTGTTATATTAAAGGGAAATAGTGAGCAAGACATAGTTGATTGTATCAATTATGGTTCATATTCAATACTATCTAATCCTGTTGAATATAATGATTTAAGACTATCTATGGTGATGGCATTAAATCAATCAAAAAGAGTTGATAAAATATGTTTAGCGCATGGATTGTATTACGATGATTATAGAGAAAGATTTTATGACGATAATGGTGCGATTAGTTTTACAAGATTTGAGTTTGATCTCTTAAAATTACTATTAGATAATCACAACAAAATTATTAGTTATGATGAAATAAAAGAAAAAGTTTGGAAAGAAAAAAAGATGAGTATATTTACAATGAGAAATGTTGTAAATAAAATCAGAAATAAAACTTATTATGAAATTATTAGAAACAATTCATCTTCAGGTTACCAAATAGACACGATTAAATAGAGAATGGATAGCATAATGGAAGAGCAAATAGTATCAAAAGATGAAATAGTAGAGATGTTTTCTTTAGGTGTATTAGAAGACAACGATAGTGGATGGCTACTATATGGGCAAGAGATTCAAATAATTGCACTGCATGAAACAGATCCAAAATATATGCAAGATGTAACTAATGCTAGTTTTTATAAACTGGTTCCAGTAAAAAAATAAAAGGAGAACATTACTATGTCACATTGTCCTTTTTGTAAAAAAAAGATAGCTATGAGTAAAGCATTTTGTTCAAGAAATTGTAAAGAAAATTATTTTCAACTTATCGCGATACAGATACCAAAATTATTCTTAAAAAGAATCTATGTATTCTGTAGTAAAGAAGAGAGAGAAAAAGAGATTGCAAGTTTTGCTGCACGTCATAAATGGAGACTTGACCTTCTAAAAAATAAGATAGAAGATGAAGCTATTAAAATGGGGTATGTTAAAGACCCCTTAGCTTAGGCTAACTCACTTTGTTCTTTTTATATACTACTATATAAAAGATAGAACAAAGTAGTGCAAATATTCCAGAAATAATCATTCCCATTGTTAACCATTGCGTTCCAAGTAAAAAACCAAGTTGAATATCTGGTTGTCTAAATACTTCTGCTATTATTCTCATAATTGAATATAAAATCACATATAAAAGTCCAAGTTGACCATCAAATTGTTTTTTAGTTCGTACTGCATAAAGAATAATAAATACAACAAAACCTTCTAAAAATGCTTCATATAAAGCAGATGGGTGTCGTAATACTCCATTTACATAAATTCCCCATGATACATCTGTAGCACGACCTACTAGCTCTTGATTAATGAAGTTTCCAATTCGTCCGAAGATATAACCTAAAGGAACTGCGAGTGCTGCAATATCAGCCATAAACCAAAAACTAATTTTATTTTTTCTACACCAGAAAAAAGATGCGATAATAAAACCAGCTAATGCTCCATGATAACTCATACCCGAAATTCCGACAAAAGTTCCATCAGCTCCAAAAGGGTTAAATATTTGCCATGGATTTGTTAAATAGTAGATAACATTAGGATCATAAAAGATAATATAACCCAAACGCGCACCTAAAATAACACCAATCTCTACCCACCAGATATAACTATCTAATGTATCTTTTGAGATATCTAAGTTGTCTTTTTTAATAATCCAATGAGCAATAGCTATAGCACTTAAAAGTGCTACAGCATACATAATTCCATACCAATGAACAGAAGCCCCAAATATATTAAATGCTACAGGATCAAAATTACTGTATATATTATTCCATGTTTCCATATTTTAGATGAACCTAATCTAATGCGTCAGCTATAAGTTCAATAGGATTTTTAAATACTACATTAGTATCTGTTCTCCCTAAACTATCTGTTATTTGCATTCTACAAGCACTACATTCAGCACTTACAACATCTGCTTTTGTTTTATTAATCATTGCAGCTTTTTTTACACCAACAGCTTTTGCAATATGGTATTTTTCACTTTGCATAGTAACTCCACCAAATCCACAACATTCATTTGGATCAGACATCTCATCGATTTCATAATTTTGTTCGATTAATTTTCTTGGTTCTTTAGATATACCTTGCATTTTTTTAGCATGACATGGATCATGATATGTAACGATATCATTCATTTTTTTACCATGTGTTTGTAATAAGTCTGCTAGTTCAGTACTATCTTCTAACCATTTTGTAGCCATTAAAACTTTTGGAGCTAATTTATCTGCTCTTGCTCTCCAATCTGGTTGATCATGGAAATAATGAGACCAATCAATATTAATCATCGCACTACATGTAGCTTCTGGAATAATAATAGAATCAACTTCATCAATAAAAGTTTCAAAGTATTCAATATTTTTCTTAGCAAGATGATCTACCGTATCGAAATCACCCGTAAAATAAGCAGGGGCGCTACAACATAATTGTTTTTTTGGAATCATTACATCAATTTCTAGTTTTTCTAATATTTTTAATAAACTCTTACCAATATTTGTATAAGCATAGTTACCCATACAACCTATAAAAATAGCCACTTTTTGTTTCTTTTCTTCTTTTACTTCAACCTTTGAGTTTTTTATTTGTTCAGGATAAGTATTTAAAAATGATTTTCTATCTGCATAGGGAAGTGTTCTATCTTTTATCATCTCAATAGGAAACTGAAATCTTGATTTAGCACCTTGATTTTCTTTTTCTATTTTTAAACCACATGTTTGAAATACCCAACCAAGTTTAGCCATTAAGTCCATAATTTTTCTATGTCTTAAAAGATAAAAGAATGCTCTTTTATACCAAGCGATACCATACTTTTTAGCTATTTCTGATCTAACTTGCTCAATAATCATATCTGTTGGTAGATCATTTGGACAGGCTTCTACACAGTTAGTACATAAAAAACAGCTCTCAAAAATCTCTTTTGCTGTATGATCTAACTCTAATTCACCTCTTTTATAAGCACCAAGTAAATCAATAAATCCTCTAGGACTTGTAGCCTCATCTTGATTTACATTAAAAATCGTACAATTTGTTTTACACTTTCCACATTTAATACAATCATCACTTACTTTTGTATAATCAAATATTTTATTCATAATTAAAAACTCTCCATTAATTCTTCTAATTCTAAAAATCTTTCAACTTTATTTTCATAAAGTTCATTTGTACTGTTTAGTTCTTCACTTACAGCTACCAAACCTTTCTCCTCATAACATTTAGGATTCATAATACACTCATTTAACTCTTCTATTTTTAACTCTAATTCTTCTATCTCTTTTGGTAAGTTTTCAAAATCTCTTTTATCATTAAAAGTTAGTTTAGTTTTTACTTTTTCTTTTGGTATCTCTTTTATTTCTACAGGTTTTGCTGATACACTAGCTTTTTGTCTTTCTGTTTCTTCTACAAATTTAGCATCTTTCTCATCTTCTAAATATTCACTATACTTTTGGTAACTTTCCTCAAGAAGACCATCACCTTTAAAAATATAAAGTTTTTTAGCAATCTTATCTACAAAATATCTATCATGACTTACAAAAACTAAAGCTCCTTGAAAGTTCATAAGATATTTTTCCAAAATATTAATAGTAGGAATATCTAAATCATTTGTAGGCTCATCCATAATAAGTACATCAAACTTTTTTGTAAAGAGTAGGGCAAGAGCAATTCTATTTTTTTCACCACCACTTAAAAGTCCAACTTTTTTGTCTAAATATTCTTTAGGGAATAAAAAGTTTTTTAAATATCCATAAACATGCATATTTCTACCATCATTTAATTCAACTCTATCTCCACCACCTGGACAGAACTGGTGCATGATAGTTTGATTTTCATCTAACATCTCTCTATGCTGGTCAAAATATCCTACTTTAAACTCACCTTTCTTGAAACTTCCTTTATCGATTTTAAGTCTTTCTAAAAATACTTTTAGAATAGTAGATTTTCCACTTCCATTTGGACCAACTATAGCAATAGTATCTTTTTGTAAAATACGAGCAGTAAAGTCTTTAATCAAAGGTTTGTTACCTAGTGTTAAATAAACATTATCTAACTCAAAAAGCATTTTCTTTTTATTTTTAGTATCACCATCATTAAAAGACTTTTGTTCTCTTTCAATATCTAGTTTCATTTTGTTTATTTTTGCTGGATTTGTTTTTACTTGTTCTTTTAACGCAAAATAATTGTCTTTTCTTAAAACATTTCTTTTTCTTCTTGCTGTTACACCATGTTGCATCCAGTGAGCTTCATCTCTTAGTTTACTCACCAAGTTTTCATGTTCTTTTTGAAGATGTAAAAGATTTTGTTCTTTTTGAAGAAGATAATCTTTATATCCACCTCTATATTTAGTAAGTGCTCCATCTTCTATCTCTATAATATTTGTAGCAACATTATCTAAAAAGTATCTATCATGTGATATAAAAAGAAGGGTAAATTTTTCTTTTAAAAGTATACTTTCTAAAAACTCAACCATATAAACATCAAGATGATTTGTAGGCTCATCTAAAAGTAAAATATCTGGTTTTTTTAAAATTAAACCAGCAAGGCCAACTCTTCTTTGCTCACCACCACTTAATAAAGAAACATCTTTAAATTCATAGTGTTTTAAATCAAACTCATGAAGTACTCTTTGGATTTTATTGTCCAAGTCCCATGCATTATGATGATCTAAATATGTCATATAGTGAGACTGAAGTTTTAATAACTCTTCATTTTCATAATCTGTTGCTAAAAGTTCAGAGATTCTGTCATATTCTCGTTGAGCGTGTTTTAAATCTATTAGCTGTTCTTCAATAGCATCTCGCACTGTTAAACCAGACTTAAATTTTGGTTGTTGATCTAACATCTCTATTTTTAGAGATTTATCTATAGCTATTTCACCACTATCTACTTCTATATCTTTTGTGATAATTTTCATAAAAGTTGATTTACCTTGACCATTTTGGCCAATAACTGCAACTCTTTGTTTCTCTTGAAGAGTAAAGCTTACATCTTTTAGTATAACTTTTATGTCGTATTGTTTATTTATTTTTTGTAAATCTATTAATGCCATGTATGTTTACTATTTCCTAATATAAAATATCTGTTCTATTTAATACGCGATTATATCTAAAACATACTAGATATACTCTTTTGAGAGATTCTAAATTATTAAGCTAATATATTTGTAAGGTTTATATAAATAGTTTTGTGCTTAATAGATATTTATATTTTTCATGTACTTTTATCCATTTATCTTATTAATTGCTATTATTGACTATAATGTTAAATAATTATTGTAGTGCACTTTAAATACTGAACTAATTGTTATTATCAAAATATAATAATAAAAAAATAATTATTTAATGGGGAGAATTTAATGGCAAAAAATAAAATAACACCAACTAATACTGAGAAAAAAATGAAAGATAATGATTTTATCGTATCTAAAACAAATCAAAAAGGAATTATCACATACTGTAATGAAGTTTTTATGCAAATGGCTGGATACACAGAAGATGAATTATTGAAAAAAAATCATAATATTATACGACATCCAGATATGCCAAAAGTTGCATTTAAATTAGCATGGGATTTAATTAGTTCAGGTCAAGAATTTTTTGGTTTTGTAAAAAATATGTCAAAAGATGGTTCATACTATTGGGTATTTGCAAATATTACACCTGATTATGATGCTCAAAATAGAATTATTGGATACACATCTATAAGAAGAAAACCAAATCAAAGTGCTATCGATACAGTTATTCCAATTTATAAAAAAATGTGTGAGTTAGAAAAAACTGGTGGTATGGAAGCTTCTGGTAAATTTTTGTTTGATTTTTTAGATGATAACAATGTTACATATGATGAATTAATTATTTCGCTACAAGGAGCCTAATTTGAATTTTATTTTAAGAAGAATTAATACTTTATTTTTTGCTAAATTAACATTGATTGTTTTTTTAGTTTTACTTTTGGTTAGTGCTTACCTTTTAGTGAGTAATAATATTTTTGTAATACCTACTATAATTTTTTCTGTACTAGTAATCATACTTTGTGCCATCTCAATTGTAGGTCTTATTAAATACTCAAAAGAGATTCATAAAATGATTGATGTTTCAAAACAAAGTGCCAATGGGGTTTTATATCATAGAATTATAAATATTGACGTTAGTGAAGATATTGGAACATTAGCATGGAGTTTAAATAATATGTTAGATCAATTTGAAGCTTTTACACGAGATATGGACGCCTCTTTAAAAGCAGTTACAAAAGGACAAACACATAGAAGAATGTTACCAAAAGGATTACATGGTGATTTTGTAAGATTATCAAATAATATCAATGAAGTATTAGAAACAATTGCTGTTGCACAAAGTAAAGATGAATCAATAAAAGAATTATTGATTACTTTAAATGAGTATAAAAGTGGTAAATACCAAGCAAAAATAGATTTAAATAATATGGAAAAAGATATTGTAGAATTAGCTATGAGAGTTAATGAACTTGGTGATTCTTTGTCAAAACTAAGTGATAAAAATTTATCAAATGGATTAGCTCTAAAAGAAGGTGCGGAAATACTTGCCCAAAATGTAAAAACATTAAGTAATTCTTCTAATACTCAAGCAAGGTCATTAGAGGAAACTTCTCTTTCTTTAGAAGGTATTACGGAAAAGATACGAGAAAGTAGTGGAAATACTACGAAGATGGGAAATCTTGCACAAGAAGTAACAAAGTCTGCCAAAAATGGACAAGAGCTAGCTAACAAAACGGCATTAGCTATGGATGAAATAAATACTCAAACATCATTGATAACAGATGCAATCACAGTAATTGATCAAATTTCATTTCAAACAAATATTCTTTCGTTAAATGCAGCAGTTGAAGCAGCAACTGCTGGTGAAGCAGGAAAAGGCTTTGCAGTTGTTGCACAAGAGGTTAGAAATCTTGCATCTAGAAGTGCAGAAGCAGCTCAAGAGATAAAAAACATTGTAGAAACAGCTACAAATAAAGCAAATGAAGGAAAATCAATTGCATCTGAAATGATTAATGGTTATAATAAATTAAATGATGATATATCCTCAACTATAAATCTTATTGAGAATGTAACTGTCTCTACAAAAGAACAAGAGCAAGGGATAATTCAAATCAATGATGCAATATCAGCTTTAGACAAACAAACACAAGAGGGTGCTTTAATAGCGCAAGAAACAGATAAAATAGCACAAGAGTCACACGATATTGCTGAACAAATTGTAATAGAAGCACAACAATAAGTTTGCTTTAGTTATAAAATATAAAACTTTAAATCAGGTACACAATGAGAAAAAAAATAAAAAAACTTTCCAATAGTGAAAAAATACAACAATTTCTCATTAAGTATAATATCCCCCAAGTTTATTTATCTACAAACAGAGAGATGGTAAGTAAATCGTTTTTAATTGGTTTATTTTTGGCTTTTCTACCTATACCTATGCAAATGTTAGTAGTTATAGTACTTATGAGATTTATTAAATTTAATGTCCCTGTAGCAATAGCTTTATGTTGGGTAAGTAATCCTATAACAATGCCATTTATTTTTTATGTAGAATATATAGTTGGTGCATTTTTACTGGGTATTGAGATTGAAACAATACAAGTTTCGATAGAGTGGTTTAATAATAACTTTCAGAATATTTTCATTCCTTTATATTTTGGTGCTTTTGTAGTGGCATCCATTGTATCTATTTCTTTTTACTTTCTTATAAATACATTATGGATTTACTTTGTTAAAAAAAATAAAAAGAAACATTATACGAAAAGATAATAGATAAAATTTATAAATTTATCTTATTATGCTCTTTAATCATATTGTAAATTAGATTGAGTTTATTTTCTAAGTCAATAGCACTATTTATATATGAGTTTAAATCATCATCTAAATTCTGCTCATCAATGAAACTTCGACCTATTGCTTTATTTAAAAGTGAATCAATATTATTTTCTGTCATTTGATTTAATGCAGGGACAATTACTGGAAAAAATTCTTTCTTTTCTATGTATTTTATAAGCATAGCCATAGGAGGTTTATTGTCATTGTTATCAAGTTTTTCATTTTGAATTAGTATCAGTATCTGCTCACCAAGTAAACTTGATGATAATATTACTTTTCCTAATTTTGCACAAAACTCCTCGTTTTCATATAGTTTCTTTGTTGTATCACTATCTAATATTTTTATAAACATTTATATTTTTCCTTTTAACCACTCTTAATTTATTTATATATTATATCTAATTATAGTTATAAGACTTTTATATATTTAATACAACTTTTATGAACAATGATATAGAATTATTGAGTTATAAAGAGGAAATCAAATGATGACAACAAGAAATATCACTCAAGAACAAGCTTACCAAATAGGGGAAGCTTTAATGGTAAATTGGAATGTAACTGATATAAATCAATTTAGAAGAGGTCTTGAAGTTGAATTAGAACATGGTTCAATCGATGCTAAAACAGATGTCACACATAATGACATGATTTTAACTGGTAAAATTGCTCTAGCACACTTAAATGAGCTAAATGATTATTATACAAGATTAGAAACAATTGAAAATGTAAATATTAAAGTAGCAAATAACACTACAGAAGAAAAAAATCTCAAAAGTTCATTATTAGCTGGGTTAGTAGTAGGTGGAGCTTTTATGCTATTTACTAACTACTTGAAAAAGAAAAAATCTTAAAACTAACCACTTATTTAAATTGAGTAGTAGATAACACTTTAAAAAGAATTTAAAGCGTTATCCAATCTATCTACAACTTCTTTCATTTTTTCAGTTGATACTGCAAAATTAAGTCTCATAAATCCTGAACCATTTGAACCAAATCCTAATCCTGGGTTAAGTCCTAATTTTGCTTCTCTCACGAAAAAATCTCTTAGTTTTCTATCACTTAGATTCATTCCTTTACAATCTATCCATGCTAAATAGGTAGCTTCTGTAGGAGTTAATTTTAGTTTTGTAGGATATTTCTCACAAAGTTGTTTTAACATCTCATAGTTTTTATACAAATGTATTTTAAGTGCATCCAGCCACTCTTGACCATGAGTATAGGCACTTTCAAATGCTACGTGAGAAAGTACAGAACCATCTGCAAAATGATTTTGTTCATATACCTTTAAAAACTTTTCTTTTAACTCTTTATTTGAAATAGATACACTACTCATAGCAACACCAGCTAAATTAAATGTTTTTCCAACACCAATTGCAGTTACACAAATATCTTTTGCTTGTTCATTTAAAGAGGAAAATGAGATATGTTTATTTGGAGAAAATACTAGATCAGAATGTATCTCATCCGCAAAGACAACAATATTATTTTTTACACAAATATCTAAAAGTTCAGACAATTCTTCTTTATTCCATGCTCTACCTACTGGGTTATGAGGGGAGCATAATAGTAGTAGTTTTGTCTTTTCATTTATCTTTGACTTTAAATCTTCAAGATCAAATCCATATTTACCATTCTCTTTAATTACTAGTTTATTCTCTAATAATTCTCTATTATGTCTTTTAACACTTTGAAAAAATGGAGGATACACAGGAGTATTTACGATGATATTATCACCTTCATTTGAATATGCCTCAATAGCTACATTTATACTAGCAACTACTGAATGAGAATAGATCATATCTTCAATCTCGAACTCTACGTCATGATTATTTTTCATCCATTGTATCTGTGCTTTGTAAGCACTAGCGGGAACCATCTCATATCCTAGGATAGGGTGTTCAAGTCTTTTTTTAATATCTTGAAATACAAAAGAGGGTGTATCGATATCCATATCAGCGACCCATACAGGTAAAATATCTTCAGTTCCGAAAAGCCTTTTTCTTAAAGTATATTTTTCTGCGTTTGTTTTTTCACGAGGTGATGATTTTGAAAAATCGTACATTATCTTTTTTTCCAAACACTTACTTCAGATACAGTATGTTGGTATTTTCTTTTTGTTTCTTTGATAACAAAATCTAAGTCTTGTGTATGTAATAACTCAAATTTATCATTTAAAATAGTTTTTAAAGTATCTATTGTATTAACATCATTTCCATTTTCATCTTTATATCCGCCTAACCAAAACTCTTTTTTTGTAGAACTTTCTTGCCAAGTATATGGAGAAGTGAGTATCAAAATACCATTATCATTTAATCTCTCATTAACTGTATCTAAAAATAATCTTGGTTGATAAAGTCTGTCTATTAGATTTGTAGCAAGAATCATATCATATGAATTAAAATTTGGTTTTAGATTACAAGCATCACCTTGCCAGAATGTAACTTTTTCTTTTAAATTTTCATATCCTAACTCTTCTATTGTTACTTTTTTATTAGTAAATAGTTCTGCTTCATTTGGACTTTGGAATGTTACGACACCATCTTCTTTTAATTTTGTACCAACTTGTACAAATCTTACTGAGAAATCTATCCCTTCTACTTCATCAAAAGTTTTTGCTAATTCATAAGTAGCACGTCCTGTAGCACAACCAAGATCCAATGCTTTTGTTGTATTTATAGTAAATTTCGAAGCCACTTTTGCACACTCTACAGCAAAGTTTTCTACACCAAAATGTGTATCGCCATATTGAAACTCACAGTATTGAGACACTAGCGCATCACTTTCATATATATCCATATCTTTTTTATCCTCGTTATTTGTTATTACGTATCTGAACCCTGCATGTTGGAAAAAATGTCTTCTAAATGCATATCGTGAGTCATTCATTATAAGGTTTCCACTACTTGCCCATGATGAACCAAGAATGAGTGCATGTTTATCATCAAATGTAGGAGTTGAAAAATCATCATAAGCAACGTGAGGTTTAAAACCTTCAAATCCAAATATTGCTGTTCTACTCCATTGCCATACATTTCCGACTACATCATAGATACCATCAAAAGAGTGTGTATCTACATCACATGAGCTAAAGTTAATCAAATTTTGATTTGCTTTCTGTGTTGGGAAGTCTAATAAATTTTCCAAATTAACATATTCGCACATTGATTTATATTCTACTTCACTTGGTAGTGTATATGTTACTCCATTTTTTTGACTTTTATAGCTACAAAATGCTTCAGCTTCCAAAGCATTTACATCTACTGGAAAATTTAAAGGCATATCAATTAGTTTTGTTAAAGTTCTATATTTATATTTACCATCTATTTTCACCCAAAAAGTAGGGTGTTTTGCTTTTGAAGTCTCTAAAAATTTTTGCCCCTCAGGACTCCAGTACTTTTCTATTTTATATCCACCAGCTTTTACAAACTCCATAAATTCATGATTTGATACTAGATACTTTGATGCTTGGAACTCTTTTACATTTTCTTCATAATGTCCATATTCATTATCCCAAGAATAAAGATTGTGAGTATCATCAACTCCCAATTTAATCTGTTGAGATGGAATACTTACCATCTCATTTTGAAGTTCATTATTAGATGACTCTAATACATTAAAGTACTCACTATCTTTTATAAATTCTAAAGGCATTTGCCTATGTAAAACTAAAGATGTTTCGATATGAATTTTTTCATGTTCAATCCCCATCAAAATAATCCACATAGGACAATTTTTAGTAATAGGAAGAGTTAATGGCAAAGTATCGATAAGGTTATCAACAATCTTGCGTACTTCATCTCTATACTCACGTACATCTTGAACTACAGGCCAAGTATAACGCTTTGAATCTGTATCATCCCACATCATCTCATCAACACCAATAGCAAAGATTGATTCGAAATTAGCATTAATTCTATCTTTGATTATTCTCATATTAATAAGTTTATTTATAAAAAATGTTGCAGTATGACCAAAATAAAAAATCATAGGATGTCTTGTAATTTCAGATTGTTGATAAAAAACATCATCATCTTTTAATACTTCAAATACTTTTTCATAAGTATCACAAGTATCATGAAAGTATTTTTTAATCTCTTTTCTTTTTAAATCGATATCTGTACCATCTAAAGTTATAGGATATAAACTCCCATTTATAAAATTCATTGTATCTATTCCTTTTTTATTTATAAAAATATATAGTATCTTACTATATTTTGGTGTAATGTTTGTGTATTCATTATCTCAATCAAATTTAAGAGTTAAATAACCAAATAAATATAGATATCGTAAATATAGATAAAATAACTTGTATCGATATAATTGAAGACATCAACTTCAAGTCACCACCCAATTCACGAGCAAGCACATAAGCAGATGATGCTGTTGGCATCGCAGCAAATAGTACTAATAATATCATAGTTTCATCTTCTATTCCAAATACAAGACAAATCAAATACATAATCATTGGAAATACTAAAAGTTTTCCTACTGTAGAGACAACTACAGCCATTTTAGTTTCTTTTATAGCAGATAGATGAAGGCCAACACCTACAGATAAAAGTCCTAAAGGTAAAGCAGCCGATGTTAAAATTGATAAAGTATTGTCTATAAGTATAGGAAATGATAATCCAAATACACTAAAAATACCACCTAATATACAAGCTACTATTAGAGGATTTGTTATAATTGATTTTATAAATGAAATAACTGTTATTTTATTTTTAGGTACATATGTTGTAAAAATAGAGATACATAAAACATTTATAAATGGTATTATAAATGTCATAAGTAACAATCCCATTACAAAACCTTCTGCACTTAAGAGGGCATCAGTAAGAGCTAGAAATACATAGGTATTAAATCTAATTGCACCTTGGTATATTGAGGTAAATGCACTGTTTTCAAACTTTAATATTTTATTTACAAAAATAACTAAAATTGAGACAACTATAAGAGCTATAACTGTTGTTATAATAAAATCAAAGCTTACAATATTTTTAATATTTGCAGAAGATAGCTTATAAAATAAAAGTGCGGGGAATAATACAAAGTAATTAAACTTATCTAAATGTTTCCAAAAATTTTCATCTGGAAATTTAATTTGCTTAAAAAAGTATCCTAATAAAATTAAGAGGAAAATAGGAAGAAGTGTGTTGATAATTAACATATTAGTATTTTATAAACCTGTGATACATTAAATCTCCTCTAATTAATATCGATAAATCATAGCAGAAATGCATTAAATATAAATAATTTTTCAATTCTAGCTAATTATTAAAGATTAATTGAGTTTATTAAGATATTATATTAAAAATTATTAAAATATAAAGATGAGAGAGAAACATGATTGAGAAAAAAGGTTCAATACTAACAGTAAGAGAAGACATCAAAGTTTTCGATTGTACAATTAGAGACGGTGGTCTTGTAAACGACTTCAATTTTACAGATAAATTTGTAAAAGCACATTATGATACATGTGTTGCTGCTGGTGTAGACTATATGGAAATAGGAAAAAACAATTCTCCAACATTACAAAGTCCAGATGATTTTGGAAAGTGGAATTTTTGTAAAGAAGAAGATATTAGAAGTATCGTGGGAGACAATGACACTGATATGAAAATTGCGGTTATGTCTGATATAGGACGAACTGTTGCTTCAGAATTACTTCCTAAAAGTGAAAGTGTTGTTGATATGGTTAGAATCGCGACATACATTCACCAAATTCCAGCTGCAATTGAACTTATAAATGAAGCTCATGCAAAAGGTTATGAAACAACTGTAAATATCATGGCTATTTCAAAATCATTTGATGATGAATTAAACGAAGTTCTTGCAGCATTAAGTAAAACGCCTGTTGATGTAATTTATATCGCAGATAGTTTTGGTTCATTTTACCCAGAACAAATCAACAGACTTACAGAAAAGTATTTAAAAGTAGCAGAAGCATCTGGTAAAAAAATCGGTATTCATGCACATAATAATATTCAATTAGCATATGCAAATACAATTGAAGCTATGACTTATGGTACAAGTTTCCTTGATGTTACTATTTCTGGACTTGGACGTGGTGCAGGTAACTGTCCTTTAGAACTATTAATCGGTTTCTTAAAAAATCCAAAATATAAAATGATGCCAGTATTAAAATTCATCGAAGAGTTTATAGTGCCTTTAGAAAAAGAACTTGATTGGGGATACTCAATTCCGTATATGTTAACTGGTCAATTAAATGAGCATCCAAGAACTGCTATGAAAGCAAGAGAAGATAAAGATACAGAATATAGAGAACTATATAGAAATCTATTAAAAGAATAATAGATAAATTTTATTATATTTTCTTTAAAAAGCTAACCAATATTGGTTAGCTTTTTTTATATCTACACATATCTAACAGGTACATAATAAGTCACTTTAAATCTTCCATCATCATTTAAAAAATGATTCTCTTCAAATATCGTATACGAGGGAAATGTTGTAGTTTCAAAACCACTATTTGGTAACCAATGATGATACACCCATTGAATAAGTTTAAGTATATCACCAAACTTCCCTTCAACTTCAAAAGTAGCACATAATATGCTCCGTATTTCAAAATAGGGTAGATTTGTGTTTTCTAACTCAGTATCTTCTTCTACCGCAATACAAGCTACATAATAACAATCTTCATGTGGTGTAATAATAGGATTGTCATGATATACGGCTATTTGTTCATATTTTGTGATCTCATTTGTATATACCCAAGCCATAAGTTTTTGCCATATTTGTGTTGCTTTTTGGTTATAGCCTTTTTGCCTGATATAATATGCTTTTTTGGTTTTGGTTTTTACTATTTTTGGTTCAAGATGAGAGAAGTCTGCTTTTGAGAGTGATGCAGCTTGCGAACTTGATAACATCTTATTTGAGTATTCCCGATATCCACCATTTCTCCAAATTTTTGGAGTCAGTTCAAACCTTGCTTTAAATGCTCTTATAAACGATGTTTGAGAACTATATCCACACATATTAGCTACTTCAGTTATTGTTGAATATTTATTTGTAATAAGAAGATTTGATGCTTTCTGTAACCTTATAGATTTAATCGTTTCATAAATATTTGTTCCCATTTGTTCTTTAAAAATACGGTGAAAATGATATTTACTGATTCCAAAATCTTTTGCGATTTCATCTATATTTATATCTGTATCTATATTATTGGTAATATAGTTCATCATATTATTTGCTAATTTACTATGTAAAAGACTCGTTTCTTTTCTATGCATAAAATATCCTTCTTAAAGAATTATATCACAAAAAGAATATAAATTTAACACAAAAAGAGATCTATATGAGCAATTATAGATAACTATACAAGCACTAAATGTGAAGAATAAAATATTTTTACTAGCTATTATAAGAAAATTAAAAAAGCACAAAATTCAGCCAAAATACAAAAGGAATTCTAAATGGAAAATTTTATTGAACTATTCTTACAACACACGATAACATTTTTTGCGATTATCAACCCTATAGGTGCTAGTGCTTTAATGTTATCTATTTTACATAAAGATGTAACAAAAGAAGAGATACATGAGATTGCATACAAATCTACAATAGCAGCTACTATTGCCTTTTTTATAGTATTAGGTGGGGGAATAATCGTACTTGATATGTTTGGAATAGATATCAATTCTATAAAAGTTATGGGTGGAATTATTTTAATAATCATGGCAATTCAAATGGTTCAATCAAAAAAAGAAGATACTTCATTTAAAGATAGAAAATGTAGTGATATGACTATTGTACCTATTGCTATTCCTATTATTTTTGGTCCAGCTATTTTTACTACTATTATTATTGTAAGAGGTGATAGTCAAAATATAAGTGATATTATTCCTATTATCTTCGCTTTTTTAGTAAATGCTTTGGCAGTTTACATAACTTTTAGAAACTCTGTTTATATTAAAAAATTTTTAGGGGAAACTGGACAAAATGTGATTACTAAAATTATGGGTCTAATTGTTGGGGCTATTGCAGTACAGTTTATTTTAAGTGGAAGTGTAACGTTGATTCAAATGTATGTAAAATAATGCATATTTACTTTTATTATCATCTGCCTTACACTATAAAAAAGAAAATCATAAACAACATACATTTATTATAAAGGATTAATTTGAATAAGTTTTTTAAAACTTTTGTATTAGTATCTCTATTACCATTAGTGGTAATGGCTGATGCTAAAGATAACGCGCTAATATATGGGGCATGGACGATGTTACCTCCATTGGTTACTATTATTTTGGCTTTTGTTACTAGAAATGTGATTTTTTCACTCTTTATGGGGATTTTATCAGGTACATTTTTGGTTAATATTTCAGATGCCAATATTCTCTCGGCATTGGTTAATGCATTTGCTGATATGTCTTCTAAAATGGTAGGGTCACTGGCTGATTCATGGAATGCAGGTATTATTTTACAAGTTCTTACTATTGGTGGGATGATTGCTGTTATTACAAAAATGGGAGGTCCTAGAGCTATTGCTGAGAAATTAGCAGCACGTGCAAAATCTCCTGTTTCTGCACAAATATATACTTGGATTATGGGATTCTTTATCTTTTTTGATGATTATGCAAACTCATTAATCGTAGGGCCTATTATGAGACCAGTTACGGATAAACTAAAAGTTTCTAGAGAAAAACTAGCTTTTATTATTGACTCAACTGCAGCTCCTATTGCTGGCCTTGCACTTATCTCTACTTGGGTTGGGTATGAATTATCTTTAATTAAAGATGCATATACAGTTTTGGGTCAACCAGAAATCAATGCCTTTGGTATTTTTGTAGAAACATTACCATATAGATTTTACAATATTTTAATGTTGGCATTTGTATTTTTCTCAGCATTATCTTTAAGAGAATTTGGACCAATGCACAAAGCTGCAAAAAGAGCATATGAAACAGGAGAAGTATCTAATCCAACATCAAAAGGGATCATGAACCAAGAAAATTCATTTATGTTACCAAAAGAGGGTATTAGTTACTCGATGTCAAATGCTATTGTCCCAATTTTGACTCTTATTGTTGTAGCTATCGTAGGATTTTATATAAACGGTAAAGGTGCACTTTCTGACGATGTTTTAAGAGCTGTTGAATTAGACCCATATTCTTTTGCTTCTATACGAGATTGTTTTGGTGGTGCTGATGCTTCTATTGTAATTTTTGAGGCGGCTTTATTTGCCTCTTTAGTTGCAATTGGAATGGGACTACAACAAAAGATATTTAATCTTCAAGAAGCAATTGAGACATGGGTATTTGGAGTAAAATCACTTGTTATTACAGCCGTTATTTTGATTCTTGCTTGGTCTATCTCTTCTGTTATGAAAGAGTTAGGAACTGCTGCTTATTTAGTAAGTATTTTATCTGATTCTACACCTCAGTTTATTTTGCCAAGCGCAATTTTTATTTTAGGGTCTATTATCTCTTTTTCAACTGGTACATCTTATGGAACTATGGGTATTTTAATGCCTTTAGCAATTCCTCTGGCAAGTGCAGTTGGAATTCATACTGGATTAGAAGGTAATGAACTACACTCTTATATTGTATTAAATGTTGGTGCTGTTTTAACTGGTGCTATTTTTGGAGATCATTGTTCTCCTATTTCAGATACTTCAATTTTATCATCTATGGGTGCATCTTGTGATCATATGGATCATGTTTCTACTCAGTTATGGTATGCACTTTTTGTAGGTAGTATTGCTATCGTATTTGGTTATATTCCTGCTGCATTTGGCGTTTCTGCTTATATCTTACTTCCTTTAGGAATGTTAGCAATCGCATTATTTATAAGATTTTACGGAAAACCTTATCTAAAAGCATAATAAAAAAGAGCCTAGGCTCTTTTTTACTTTTTACCCTAAATAAACTTCATTACCTATCTCAACTAATCTACATGAGATTTTTGTTATCATAATTCATAAACAAAAAGTGAGATAATTATGAGTGAAAAAAAAGACTTTTTTGCACACAAAGCAAAAGAATATGAAGATAACGAAAAAAGAGTTTCAAACGTACAAAACATCGCTGATGGTATTTTAAAAAATATTTCATATACAAAAGAGATGAGTATCTTAGATTTTGGGTCTGGAACTGGACTTTTAACACAAGAGATAGCTCCATATGTAAAAGCTATCACAGCATTGGATATGTCTACATCTATGAACGAAGTATTAAGAGAAAAAACAGATGGTTTTCCTTGTGATTTAGAAGTACTAGAACTAGACATCACAAAAGAAAAATACTCACACAAATTATCAAGTCTAGATGGTATCATCTCATCTATGACTATCCATCATATCAAAGATACAGAAGACCTATTTAAAAGATTTTACGATCTATTAAATGAAAATGGCACTATAGCCCTTGCTGACTTAGAAACAGAAGATGGAAGCTTCCATACTTCAGATACAGGAGTATTTCATTTTGGTTTTGATAAAGATGAGTTTTTAAACATAGCTAAAAAAGTAGGCTTCGTAAATTTAAAAATAGAGACTATCTCAGTATCAAGTAAACCACATGGTGAGTATCCTATATTCTTACTTACCGGTAGGAAATAGTAGTAAACTAAAGTGACAAATTAGTATCACTTAGTTTAAAAAAGTTAAACATATTAATTGGAGTATATGTGAATATTAAAAAAGCAAGATTAAGTGATACAAAAGAAATTGTAGAATTATTTACAAATACTATTAATAAAGTAAATAGCAAACATTATACTAAAAAGCAAATTGAAGTTTGGGCACCAAATAAAATTAATCTTGAACATTGGGAAAAAAGATTTAATAAATCTAAACCTTATATTGTTAAAAAGGACAATATAATTGTGGGTTTTTTTGAATTTGAAAATAATGGATATATTGATTGTTTTTATGTGCATCATAATTATCAGCAACAAGGTATTGGTTCGATACTCCTTAGTAAAATTTTACAAATAGCAGAAAAGAATAATTTAGACATGATTTTTGCAAATGTTAGTATCACTGCAAAGAGTTTTTTCGAAAATAATAACTTTGAAGTTAAGAAAAAAAATATTATAGAAAGAGGTGGAGAAGAATTAATTAACTATACTATGAATAGAGAAATATCTAACAAAACAATGTAAAATAGACTATAACTTTAGTAATATTTCTTACTGATAGAAACTCAACTAACTATAAAAATCTCCACTATAAATTTAAAACCTCTACTAATTTTAAAATAATTTAGTTAATAAAATATTTTTTGCTATTTCATTTATGAAAAAGAGTATCATATCGTAAGAAAATATTAAAAATTTAACTTAATTAAAATTATTATGAGGATTATATATGCCCCTAACGTCTCAACAAAATACAGTAATTCAAAAATTTGAAAACATAGTAGGTACAGAAAAAGTTCTAACAAGCCAGAGTTCAACATCTTATTATAGGAGTGGGTTTCGTTCAGGAATAGGAACGGCTTTAGCAGTTGTTTTTCCAAGTACTCTAGTAGAACAGTGGAAACTTATTAAAGTTTGTGTAAAAGCTAATTGCATCATTATTATGCAAGCTGCAAAAACAGGACTAACTGAAGGTTCTGCTCCTAGTGGTAATGACTACGATAGAGATGTTGTAGTAATAAGTACTCTTGCTATAAATAAAATTCATTTAATTAATGATGGGAAACAAGCGATAAGTTTATCTGGTGCAACTCTACATTCACTTGAAGAAACACTACTTGAAATAGATCGTAGCCCACACTCTGTAATTGGTTCTTCTCAACTAGGTGCAACTGTAATAGGTGGTATTGCTAATAACTCTGGTGGTGCATTAGTGAAAAGGGGTCCAGCTTACACGCAACTTGCTATTTATGCACAAGTAGATGAAAAAGGAGAACTACATCTTGTTAATAATCTTGGTATTGAAGGTCTTGGTTCTACACCAGAAGAGATTCTAACAAACCTCGAAAATGGTAACTTTGATGCTTCAAAAATAAATTATGATGCAATGGCTTCAGATAATGAATATGAAGAACGTGTTCGTGATGTAACATCAGATATTCCAGCTCGTTTTAATGCAGATGAAAGAAGACTATTTGAGAGTAGTGGTTGCGCTGGAAAACTTGGAGTTTTTGCAGTTAGAACTGATACCTTTGAAATGCCAAAAAGAGAACAAGTATTTTATCTAGGAACAAATAATCCTGATAAACTTGCAAAACTAAGAGTTGATATTTTAAGTAATTTTAAAAACCTTCCAGAAATGGGAGAATATATGCACCGTACTATTTTTAATATAACAGAGGAGTATGGAAAAGACACTTTTGTAGCAATTAGATATTTAGGAACTAAAAGAATGCCTCTTTTATATGAGCTAAAATCAAAAGCTGAGAATTTTCTAAAAGGTTTTTCATTTTTACCAAAAGATATTCCAAATAAAGTGATGCAATATACTAGTAAATTATTTCCGAACCAAATCCCAGAACGTTTACTTAACATGAGAGATAAGTATGAACATCATCTTATTTTAAGTATGGGTGATGAGGGGATAGAAGAAGCAAAAGCTTATTTAGAAAAAAACTGGTCTGAACAAAATCCTGATTCTGATGGTGGATATATAGTGTGTACTAAAGAAGAAGCAGATAAAGCAATACTACATAGATTTGCTGCAGGAGGTGCAACAGGAAGATATGCTGTTATGCATGAAGATACTATTGCTGGAGTTTTACCTTTGGATATCGCTTTACGTCGTAATGATACTCAATGGGTTGAAACTTTACCACAAGAAGTACAAGACAATATAGAGATCACTTTACACTATGGACATTTTATGTGTAATGTATTTCATCAAAACTACATTTTCAAAAAAGGTACAGATAAAGCTAAAATGAAAGAAATAATGCTTGAATTTTTAGATAATAAAGGTGCTAAGTATCCTGCAGAACATAACGTTGGTCACTTATATAAAGCAGAAAACTCTTTACAAAAGTTTTATAAAAAATTAGATCCTACAAATACATTCAATCCAGGAATTGGAAAATTGAGTAAGTATAAACAAAGTTGTAATTGTTGCTAATTCCGAGTTTTGGGTTTATTAAAAATAGGTAAGAAAATATTTTTTGAAACTGCTATTTGCAGGCTATAAACATAATGTAGAATAAATTTATAAGAATAATCATAAAGAGGTAGACTACATTATGTATCGTATTATTTTTGTTCTGTTTTATTTTATTTTATCTATGACAACTATCAATGCCTCTATGTCAAAAGATGAATTACAAGATTTTATAAAAACACCTTTTACTATAGGTAATGAAGATAGTAAAATCCCTGTTTGGGAAGTATTGAATAAAGATAAAAAACTACACTCTTATATTTTTGAAACGTATGATTATGCTCAAATACCGGGTTTTGCAGGTGGAAAAATAAATTTACTTGTGCAAATAGATTTAGATGGTAATTTTTTAGATATTTTTGTATTAGAACAAGAGGAACCTGTTTTTGTAGCTGGAATTGGCATTGAACCTTTTGTGGAGTTTTTAAAACAATATAAAGGCAAATCTTTAAAAGATAGTATCAAAATTCGTGCACCAAATGGTCCAATTAGTCCAATACATATTGATAGTGTCACAAAAGCAACCGTTTCTGTATATATTGCAAATGATCTTATTTTAGGTTCATCTGTTCAAGTTGCAAAAGAAAAACTATTTGCCTCAGCACCTAAAAAAATATATCATCCTAAAAAAGATTTATTTGAAAAACATAGCTGGAAACAACTATTAGAAAAAAAGTTAGTTACCCATATAAAAGTTACAAAAGAACAAATGGAAAATCTTTTTGAAAGTACTGGATATGAAAAAGAGTTAGAAAAAGATGAAAAAGATGAAATATCATTAGACCTTTATATTGCAGATATATCCATTCCCTCTATTGCAAAGAATTTATTGAATAAATCAACACAAAATGAGATTAAAAAAGGACTGAAAAAAACAAACGAAGCTATATTGATATTTGCAAATGGACCCTATCACTTTTTGCCAGATGATTTTCTGCCAGCTTCATCACCCGATTAGCTTGAAGCTAAACAAGATGGATTTAGCCTAAATATAAGAGATGGAAACTATGATGTAGAATTATTAAATAGTATTCCGGAATTTTCGCAAGTTATGCTTTTAGAAATAGATAAAAGATATGATTTTGACCCATCCTCTTTATGGACCTTAAAAATAAAAATAGAGAGAGGACGTGATAATATGTTTTCCTCTCCTGTTACGAGATTTTTAACTACTGATATCCAATATCCTAAAAAATATTTTGATATTCCTAAACTAAAAGTCACGCCTAAAGCTAAAGAAAAATCTGAAGTAAAACAAAAGTTTACTTCAAAAGCAGAACAAAAAATAAAAACAATAAACAAAACAAAGATAAAACAAGAGTTTAAACAAGTTCCTCTTGAAACTCAAACAAAACAAAATATAAATGAAATATCAACAACGGAGTTTAATCAAGAGATAAAAGAGGAAATAATACTAAAGATTAAACAAGAATTAAAACAATAAGTTAATCTTATTTGTGTTACTTCGGGGGAAGGTCTAAATAACAGCTTATATACGATATATCGTTAATAAACGGAATGCTGTTACAAAGAGGTGTTAGAGCGTCGAATACCTAATTTACTCATACGTGAGCGCAGCGTATTAGGATGCATTTCTAAAA
>ENA-ORXI01000315-ORXI01000315.1-sediment-metagenome-genome-assembly--contig:-NODE-315-length-39169-cov-25.420853_pt1 | contig 39169 bp, 27 predicted proteins | sample MGYA00237861_ERZ511468 | MGnify/ENA primary metagenome ERZ511468 (study PRJEB26299, sample SAMN06266213) | sediment metagenome | isolation source: Hudson Canyon methane seep mesocosm | place... | reverse complement strand
ATCTCAATCGTTACGTAGCTGGCTATGCGCCTCTTGAGATAGATTGAGCAGAAACAAAAAATCTGCGCAATCTGGGTAGGTTATTTATTGCCAGCTGCCTTAAATCACACCCCTCTGAGAATTAATTACTTAAAGCCACCTCTATTTTTTCGCATCCCAGCACCACTTAAAGCTTTAATGTAATTAACTCGCTCAAACTCTTCTGGGTTGATAACATTGTGATGGCTCATTTTTCCTCTTATTTCACTGATAGAACCATAGCCTCTTGAAGTTAACCATTGTTCTAATTCATCAGTTAAAACTTGTAAATATTCAGGCCCATGCCTCATTAAAGCGGATGCCACCATCACCACATCAGCTCCCGCTAGTAAATATTTAACCACCTCAGTTGAAGTCTGCACGCCTCGGCTGGCTGCCAGTGATGCAGCTAACTGCTGGTGTAACACAGCAATCCAAAGTAGTGGCACACGAATTTCTTCTGCAGACCCCAAATGAGCCCGCGGATCGACTTGCAAAGTATCAAGATTAAAATCAGGTTGAAAAAATCGATTAAACAATACCAAGCCATCCGCGCCTGCAGCGTCCAATCGTTTTGCAAAATGACCAATGGAACTAAAAAACGGGCTTAGTTTAACGGCAACAGGTATGGACACTGATGACTTGACCGATTGGAGAATATCTAAATATCGCTGTTCTACGTCAGCGCCTGACATAAAAATATCAGTAGGAATATAATAAACATTGAGCTCTAAAGCACTTGCCCCGGCTTGTTGAATTTGTTTGGCGTAATCAATCCAGCCTTCATTGGTAATTCCATTCAAACTACCGATGATAGGAATATCCGTTGCTGAAACGGCTTTAGATAATAAATCCAAATACTCCTCTGGGCCTTTTTCTACATCCTCTACCTGCGGGAAAAAATCGCTAGACTCTGCAAAACTGCCTGAAGCAGATTCCATTAAACAATCAAAACTTTCATTTTCCTGACGAATTTGCTCTTCAAATAAAGAAAACAACACAATAGCTGCTGCACCCGAATCTTCAAGTGTTTTAATTCCTGCAAGTGACTCTGATAAAGGGCAAGATGAAACTACGATAGGGCTCTTTAATTTAAGTCCCATATAATTACTAGATAAATCCATACTACTCACCTCTATCCTCTATTCAAACAATGTTGCATCAGGTTGAAACTGGCTACCCGTCTGTGTTGCCATGTTTTCGTAAATTTCCCATTTCAAATCAATCCCTTTCTGAGCTAGTTCAAGCATTTTCTTAGCTCTCTCTGGATTCGTTCGTTGTAACATTTTGTAGCGCAGTTCGTTATAGGCATAATCTTTAAACTGAACTCTAGGTCTTGGCGAATCCAGTACAAAAGGGTTATGTTGATCCTGTCTCAGCATCGGGTTATAGCGCAATAATGGCCAATGACCTGAAGCGGCCGCTAGGTCTTGCTGTTTTAAGCCCTCATTCATATTAATCCCGTGCGCAATACAATGGCTATAAGCCAAAATCAAGGAAGGCCCTGGATAAGCTTCGGCTTCACGCATAGCTAATAGTGTTTGCTGTGGATTAGCCCCCATCGCTATTCTGGCAACATAAACATTACCGTATGAAATCGCTTGCAAAGCAATATCTTTTTTAGCCACCGCCTTACCTCCAGCAGCAAATTTTGCAACAGCACCCAAGGGGGTTGATTTAGACATTTGACCGCCCGTATTGGAATAAACTTCCGTATCCATTACCAGCACATTAACATCCCGACCACTGGCTAATACATGGTCCAGTCCACCTGAGCCAATATCATAAGCCCAACCATCACCACCCATAATCCAAATACTACGTCTAACCAACTGATCAACAACAGACATTAGTTCACGCGCTTTACTGGTATCCAGTTGTAGCAATTTAACCTTAAGTTCAGCCACTCTTTCGCGTTGTTTAACAATTTCAGATTCAGTTTCTTGTTTGGCATTAAGCAACTGATCAACAAACGATTCGCCAAATTCTGATTGCATATCCACAACCAGCTGACTTGCGACCCCTTTATGCTGGTCTGCTGTTAAGCGAAAACCCAGTCCAAATTCTGCATTGTCTTCAAATAACGAATTAGACCACGCCGGACCTTTACCCTCACTATTCTTAGTCCAGGGGGTGGTGGGTAAATTACCGCCATAAATAGATGAGCACCCCGTTGCATTTGCAACCAGCAAGCGGTCACCAAATAACTGTGAGACCAGTTTGACATAAGGCGTTTCTCCACAGCCAGCACAGGCACCTGAAAATTCAAATAACGGTTGTAAAAATTGAGCCCCCCGAATGGATGAGAAATCGACCCTTGCTCTATTATTAACAGGTAAAGTCTCAAAGAAATCTATATTAGCTTTTTCCTGCTCTAATATAGGTGCTTTTGGTTTCATATTAATGGCTTTTACACCACTTTCTTTTAAACTTAAAGCCGGGCAAACTTCGACACACAGATTACAGCCGGTACAGTCTTCCAAATAAATTTGCAGGGTGTACTTAATATCAGGAAATCCCCTGGAACTTATTTGTGCGGACTTAAATGACTCAGGTGCAGACTCCAATCTTTTTTCATTATAAAACTTGGCGCGAATTACTGAATGTGGACAAACAAAACTACAGTTACCACATTGAATACAAAGATCAGGTTCCCACTCAGGCACAAATTGTGACAAATTACGCTTTTCCCAAGCCGTAGTGCCTGAAGGATAAGTACCATCAATAGGTAATTGGCTAACAGCCAGTTCATCGCCCTCACCCGCCATCATCTTTGCGGTAATTCGTTGTACAAAATCAGGCGCCTGATTCGATACTACTGCAGGCTTTTGAATACGACTTGTCACTGCATCAGGAATGCTGACCTGATATAAATGCTCTAAGGTTTGATCTACCGCCGCAAAGTTCTTTTTAACAATTTCTTCGCCTTTTTTACTGTAGGTTTTTTTAATGGCCTGTTTGATTTTATCAATCGCCACATCACGTTCTAAAACACCCGACAAAGCAAAAAAACAAGTCTGCAACACCGTATTAACCCGGTTTCCCATTCCTGCATTACGAGCCACTTTTGCCGCATCAATCACATAAAAGGCAATCTGTTTATCAATAATCTGCTGTTGCGTATTTGCGGGAAGCTGATCCCACACCAGTTCAGCAGAATAAGGGCTATTTAATAAAAATACCGCCTTATCAGAAGCTAATGCCAGCACATCGGTCTTATAGATAAAATTAAATTGATGACAGCCAATAAAACCGGCACTTTGTACTAAATAAGGTGCTTTTATTGGTTTAGGACCAAAGCGTAAATGCGAAACGGTCTGAGACCCTGATTTTTTGGAGTCATATACAAAATACGCTTGCGCGTAAAAATCAGCCAGGCCTCCAATAATTTTAATGGTATTTTTATTGGCTCCCACCGTACCATCAGCACCCAGACCATAAAATAAAGCAGAAATAACATCGTCTGATTCGATATTAAATGCAGAGTCATAATCTAAACTGCTGAAACTCACATCGTCATTAATGCCAATGGTAAAGTGATTTTTAGGTTGATCTTTTTGCAACTCATCAAAAACACCTTTGACCATTGCCGGAGTAAACTCTTTGGATGAAAGTCCATATCGCCCCCCTACTGTGCGCGGCATATTATTTAACTTTCCTGAGCTATAACCTTCAGAAAGACTATAAACCACATCATGAAATAACGGTTCGCCTGTTGCACCTGGTGACTTGGTACGGTCTAACACCGCTATTTTTTGTATACTGCTTGGCAGGCTTTGTAAAAATAACGCCACATCAAATGGTAAATAAAGGCGTACATGAATGACAGCCACTTTTTCGCCGCCAGCAACTAATACCCCAACGGTTTCTTTTACCGTTTCAGCAGCTGATCCCATAATAACAATCAGTTTTTCTGCATCCTCAGCACCTGTATATTCAAATAGATGATAGTGCCGCCCTGTAATTTCAGCAAAACGATCCATAGTTGCCTGGACAATTTCAGGGACTTTTGCATAAAAGGGATTAACCGTTTCTCTCGCCTGGAAATAAACATCAGGGTTTTGTGCAGTCCCTCGAATAAAAGGATTATCAGGGGTTAAAGCACGAGAACGGTGTGCATAAACCCATTCATCATCAATCATTGCTCTGATTTGATCATCAGTTAGCAACTCAACTTTATTAACCTCATGAGAGGTTCTAAAACCATCAAAAAAATGTAAAAAAGGAATACGACTTTGCAGAGTTGCCGCTTGAGATATTAGAGCCATATCATGCGCTTCCTGCACCGAACTAGAGCCTAATAATGCAAACCCTGTACTTCGAACAGCCATTACATCAGCATGATCTCCAAAAATGGACAAACCTTGCGTTGCCAATGACCGTGCCGCCACATGAAATACAGTAGACGTTAATTCACCCGCAATTTTATACATATTGGGGATCATTAATAATAATCCCTGAGATGCGGTAAAGGTTGTAGTCAACGCGCCTGTTTGTAGAGCCCCGTGTAATGCACCAGCCGCCCCACCTTCACTTTGCATTTCAGCAATTAATGGAATATTGCCCCAAATATTGGTTTTACCTTCATTCGCCCATTGATCAGTCCATTCAGCCATACCTGATGAGGGAGTAATAGGATAAATTGCGCACACTTCATTCAGTCTATACGCAACATAGGCAACCGCTTCATTACCATCAATCGTTACCATCTTATTCTCTTCCATGCTATTCTCCTGCTTCACTTTCAGCGACCATTTCTATGGCATGACACGGACACTGCTCAAAGCACACTGCACAGCCTGTACACAGGTCATAATCATATTTATAGCGTTTACCCGGACCTAGTTTAATCACTGCTTTTTCTGGACAGGCTCCATAACAGCCATCACATTCAAAACAGTTACCACAGGAAAAACAGCGTTGCGCTTCAAAAGTTGCGTCTTTGACACTGAGGCCTGAAACAATTTCAGTAAAATTTTGTTGTCTTTGCTCACTTGTTAATGACGCTTGGGCTGTTTTATCTGCCTCTGTGACATACCAAAGGTTTAACTGTTGATAATCGACACTGTCATGCTTAGCAACCGAGCTATATCGATCACCTTGTAACCAGGCATCAATATGTCTTGCTGCTTTTTTTCCATGCCCGACTGCAGTTGTCACTGTGCGTTCACTTGGAACCATATCTCCACCAGCAAAAATGCCAGCAAACCCTGTCATCATTCCTGAATCAACAATCACCGTACCATCAGATTGAAATTGAATTTCATCAACCGCCCTTAAAAAATGGCTATCTGTTTCTTGTCCAACGGCCAGAATAAGTGAATCAGCTTCTAATGTTTCATAACGCCCTGTGGGTTGAGGTCTTCCATCCTCATTCAATTCCATAATTTCAACTTTTATGGAACCTTCATCCATTTCTTTAATGGATCGTAACCAGTTGATTTTCACACCTTCTTCAAGTGCTTCATCAGCCTCAAAGCTATGTGCAGGCATATGCTCTCTATCTCTGCGATAAATAATCAAAGCCTCTTCAGCACCTAAGCGTTTGGCGGTACGCGCCGCATCCATCGCGGTATTACCGCCCCCATAGATTGCAACCTTACGGCCTAATAACGGTGCATTACCTGCTGATGCGTCATTTAAAAAACTCACTGCATCCAACATTTTGGTAGCATCCCGTGCCGGTATATCCACCCGTTTACTTAAATGCGCACCAATCGCAACAAATACTGCATCAAAATTACCGTCTTGCTTATCCTTTAACAGGTTTTCAACTTTGCGGTTAAGCACAATATCAACCCCCAGGCTTTCAATTCGGCTAATTTCCTGGTCCAATTCGTTACGAGGCAAACGATATGCCGGAATACCAAAGCGCATCATGCCACCAGCAACCGGCCCTGCTTCATAGATAACCACTTTATGTCCAAGCCGCGCCAATTGATAAGCAGCAGATAAGCCACTAGGGCCAGCACCTATAATCAGGATACGTTTACCACTGCTTTCTTTATCGGGGGTTATTGTCCAACCTTCTGCAATGGCTTTGTCGCCTAAAAACCGCTCTACCGCATGAATACTCACTGAGCTATCCAACTGCTCGCGGTTACATTGGGTTTCACAAGGGTGATAGCAGACTCGTCCATGTATCGCGGGCATCGGATTGTCTTTCACCAGTAACTGCCAGGCTTGTTGATAATCCCCACTTTGGACTAAGGCCAGCCAACCTTGAATATCTTCACCTGCTGGACAGGCATTATTACAAGGGGGTAAAAAATCTTTATAGACGGGGTGAAATTTTCGTACCGCTCCGGTACCTTGGTCATGGGTTTGCAGGTTTGCTGGATCGGTAATATCGTTAGGCTTGTTGCTCATCGTAAATCCCAATACTGATAATAAAATACTAAGGAGCGAGGATTTAATAATACCCGAAAGGTTGGCGCAGGATTTTGGCTTCACAGGCGTGTTAGGAAAATAAGCGCATAGCAAGCTACGCAACTGTTTTTCTAGCACGTCTGTGGAGTCAAAAGACAAGTCAGACTCGGGTATTATTGAATCCTCGCTCCGAAGCCCTCAGCTTACATAACATCAGCACATCAATCAACCACTATAACCATATATTTCATGAGGTGATAAAGTTATCTCTACATAGGCACAAAAAACCTATTCTATTTCTCCACGAAGAAGTCTAAGGCATGTGGAGATATATGACTTCTACATGTTTTTTCTTCTTTCTCAATAAACATTCCACGACTTCTTAACACAATTGAATATTTCCAAAAGACTGGGAAAAATATTAGAAACCACACAGGTCTAACACACAGAATCAGTAAATAAACTTATGGCATAGCTATTCACATTGAGCTAAAACAATATTCATCTTATCAAAGAGTACTCGAATTTCTTCCAGCCCCTCTCTTGCTGTAACAAGATCATCTTTTTGGTAATGTTTAAATAAATCCTCAGCACAGCGATGTATTAACTCATGCGCTTCATCAAGTTTATTTAGCCACTGCTCTTCAAATAGTTGTTCTTGTCTTACCCTTTTTATCCAGTAACCACAGAGACATTCTTTTCGAACCATTATTGGCCAATATTCAATGCTACCCGGAGCAGAGTTTATGTTATTTTCAAAATGCTTTAACCACTGAGTAAGAGCCAGTCTAAACAACTTCATCTTGGTTTCTTTGGGCGTGCGTGTTTTATTTCCCGCAGCAAGCCACTCATCGTTAGGCTTATGGTTAGATAACCAGCTAGATATATCATTTGCTGGCATAGGCCTTGCGATACCGTAGCCCTGTGCATTGATACAGCCCATTATAAGCAGCATCAATCCATGATCAGACGTCTCAACACCTTCTGCTATGATTTGACGATTAAAGGCATTTGCAAGTCCGATGACACCATCAATGATTGCGTAGTCATTCGGGTCATCCAAAACATCTCTTACAAACGTTTGGTCTATTTTTATAGTATGAGCGGCTAGGTTTCTTAAGTGCGTCAGTGATGAGTAGCCGGTTCCAAAATCGTCAAGCGCTATATTCACACCCAAGTCATTAATACACGAATTGATAATATTACTGATGGCTGATAAGTCGCCTAGCGCACTGCTTTCCAATATTTCTAACTGTAAGAACTGGGAATTAACTTCAGGATAAATGGCGAGCATTTCTTCAAGCCCCTTAACAAAATACGGTGCCTGTAGATGAAAAGATGAAATATTTACACTAACTTCAAGTTGAATGCCCTGACCTCTCCACTGGTCCATTTGTTTAAGCGCGTTATTAATAACCCAGTTACCTATCTGAATCTCCAGTTCGGTTCCTTCAATAATAGGTAAAAACTTTAAAGGGGGTATTAGTCCTTTTTCCGGGTGTATCCAGCGAATTAATGCTTCAGCACCAAAAACCTTACCCGTCACCATATTAACTTTAGGCTGATAATACAAACATAGCTCATTGTTTAAAAGAGCTTGCTGTATCTCTTGAAGTTGGATGTTTTTTTGAATACTTCGCTGGTCCTGTTCAGTATTGAACAATTGATAACGGTTGCGCCCCTGTATTTTTGCCTGATACATTGCCTGGTCAGCATGTCTTAATAATGTATCAAGATTGACTTCATCCCCTGGATATAAACTGACACCAATTGAAGCGCCTATGGAAATAGTCTCATTACCGATATTGTAAGGTTTAGCCAATGAAAAAATAATACGCTCTAACATTTTTTCACATTCATCTATAGAGCTTATATTTCCTAAGAGAAGTACAAATTCATCTCCACCTTGCCGTGAAACAGTATCTTCATCTCTAAGGTTGATTTTGATTCGTTCAGCTACTTCAATCAATAATTGATCACCAACATCATGCCCATGCTTATCATTAACAGGTTTAAAATCATCTAAATCCAGAAAGCACACTGCAAGTTGGGTTTCAGAGCGTTTACAATGTGCTGTTGATTGAGTAAAACGGTCTGCCAGGAGTAGCCGGTTTGGTAGCTGAGTAAGCACATCAAAATGTGCCATCATCTCAAGTTTTTCCTGTTGTTTTTGGCTCTGAGTTATATCTCTTAATATTCCGAGATAATGCGTGATATTGTTGTCTTGGTCTACTATGGGAGAAATCGTGAGCATTTGTGGATAGAGTTCACCGTTTTTTCTACGGTTCCATAGCTCTCCTTGCCAATGATTATTAGCATTGAGTGTTTTCCACATATCTTTATAAAATTCTGAGTCTTGCTTTCCAGAACCAAGAATACTGGGATTTTGACCAATAACATCTTCACTGTTAAAGCCGGTAATCTTAGTAAAAGCAGCGTTGATATTGACGATGTTGTTATCTCTGTCAGTGATACAAACCCCATCAATAGTGTTATCAAATACACTTAAAGCAAGCAGTAGTTTATTTTCTGTTTTTTTGCGTTCGTTAATTTCTCTTTTTAAATCGAGTGTTCGCGTACAAAGGTGGTCATACATGGCAAGTGTGGTATCCAGCATAACAGCCATCACACCTGACATCTCTTTATCTGCCTGTTGTTGTGCGCTTTCTAAAGAAAAACCAGACTTCATACTTAAAACAATCTTACTCATCCGCATATCACTATCTAAGATATGGTGAGCTAACCAATGTGTTAAAAATGACAGAACATCTTCAATAACATCATTGATTGGTTTAGTCGCTTCTTCAGCTTTTAGCGCTAACACAAGCGACACGAAATCTTTATGCGTTTCCTTATGTCCTTTTAAACAGGAATCCGTTGGAAAATACTGCTCCCAAATTAGTTCCTCTGATTGAAAATGATAAACAGCATAATCGGCCAGTTTAACAAATGTTTCATCTAATAATTCCAGGTCCGATTCATTACCTAAGTGCGATGCTAATTGATTGATAAGACCAACAAGCACCTTATGTTGCTCATCAATTTCAGCAATACCTGTTTCGAAATTTTTATTCCAGGGAAAAACATCTATTAATGAATTCATGTTATTTATAGCCCGACTAATCTTTCAAAAGTTTCCGCTGGAACAGGCTCTGAATATAAAAACCCTTGCCCGTAATCACAAGCTGCATTAATTAAAAGTTGCTGTTGTTCTTTTGTTTCAACACCTTCAGCAATGACTTTTAAACCCATTTTATGGGCCATCACGATAATAGTTTCACATAAAACGCGTTCATTTGACCCTTTTAACAAATTTTTTACTAACGGTCTATCTATTTTCAAATAGTCGATAGCAAACGTATTGAGATGAGAAAGAGCTGAATACCCCGTACCAAAATCATCAAGCGCTATTTGTAGATTGTTATCATGTAATTCTTCCAGCTGTTGTTTAACATTTTCTAAGTTATCAATAAGTAAATTTTCTGTAATTTCAATCACAAGACCACTGACCTTGTGTTCTTTTAAATAAGACATCCAGTCGTTGTGATGCTCTTTAACACGGAACTGAACCGAAGATTTATTAATGCTTAGTTGAAAGTCAGCTGAAAACCTTTTTTGCCAAAGTTTAATTTGCTGTACCGCCTGTTGAAAAACCCAGTTACCTATATCAACAATAAGCCCTGATTCTTCAGCCAAAGGAATAAAATCCACTGGACTTACCATACCTCGCGTGGGATGAATCCAGCGTAATAACGCTTCAGCTTTAATGATTTGTCCGGTTTGCAAATCAACAATGGGTTGGTAATAGAGCTGGAATTGTTGTTTGTTTAATGCATCACGTAAATCACACATCAACTGATGACGATATTGCGCACTAATCTGCATGGATTGCGTAAAAAAACTAAACTGATCTCGACCATTTTCTTTGGCAAGATACATTGCCTGGTCTGCATATTTAATTAGCTCAACCATTTTCTTTGTATCATCAGGGTAAAGTGCAATACCTATACTGGCAGACACATAGACTTTTTCCATTCCTAAAGTAAATGGCTGGCTTAGACTATGAAGAATATTCTCAGCGATTCGTTCTACCCGCAGGGAGTCTTCTAAGTCAGTCAAAATAACCGTAAACTCATCGCCACCCAACCGTGAAACGGTGTCAGAGTTTCTTACACAATCTTTAATTCGTTGTGCTGTTTCAATCAGTAATAAATCGCCTTGATCATGCCCCAGTGAATCATTAACTTCTTTAAAATGGTCAAGATCCATAAAAAACAGGGCTAATGGTTTCTTTGTGCGTTGAGAAACTTTAATTTCATGCGTCAAGCGATCTGCAAATAAACTGCGATTCGGTAGACTTGTTAAGGGATCAAAATTAGCTTGTTGCCAAATCTTCTCATCGACACGCTTTTTTTCTGTAATATCAGAGAATAAAGCAACTCGTTGAATAACACTTCCTTTTTCATCATAAATAGAATTGATGGTTAACCACTCAGCATACTCAGTACCATTCTTTTTCTTATTCCATATTTCACCTTGCCAACTTCCTGTTTGCTTTATATCTTTCCACATTTGACCATAAAAAGCTGAAGTATATCGCCCTGATTGAAGCAGTTTCGGGTCTTTACCTAACACTTCCTCTTCGTTGTATCCTGTCAAATCAGTAAATGCAGGGTTAACTGCAACAATTAAATTATTCGCATCCGTTACCGTTATGGCTTGGGTAGTATTTTGATACACCGTATCAGCCAATTTCAATTGCACTTCTGTTTGCTTGCGTTCTGAAATATCCTCAATCATGCATAAATGATGGGGCTTATCAGTATCTTCAACCTGTATGGGGGCAATTGTCATATTGATCCAAACAACTGATCCGTTTGGCTGTATATAACGTTTATTCATTGAGAACCCAGTAGTTTGACCTGAATTCATTAACCTCATATTATCTATATCTTCTTGCACATCATCAGGATGCGTAATTTTCATCCAGTTGATGGTTTTTAACTCTTGTTCGGATCGACCTACCATTCTTTCATAAGCAGGGTTTACTTCATAGATATCCCCATTTAACGAATCAATCACTGCTACTCCAAGCGGTGCATCATTAAAAATAGTCCGGTAACGTTTTTCACTGTGTTCTAGGGCCCGCTCTAATAATTTACTGGCTGTAATATCACGGGCAATTCCAAATAAGCCAGTCACATTTCCGGCTTTGTCCTTTACGGGATATTTGCGATTATCAACCCAACCCGCTATTCCATCATTATCTAATGTTTGTTGCACTTCATGAGAGACCTTTGTCTGCTCAGAAAATATCTGTTTTTCCAACCGGTAATAAGCATCTGCTAAGATTTCAGGAAAAACATCATAATCCGTTAGTCCAATGAGATCAGTCCAATGTTCAGACGGCGAAGTAAGTGCAACTAATGTCTGGCTGGCACCAGTAAATACATGGTTACGGTCTTTGAAATAAATATAATCATCACTGTTTTCCATCATGGCAGTGAAGCTGGTTGAGAGCACGCCAGTAGAGACAGAGTCCGTTAATAGTTTTGCATCGATTAGTTGCAAATGTAATATTAACGTGTCTGCTGATGTATCAGCCAGCTTTTTATAACGCCCGTGCAAGCAGATGATTTTTCCATTTGCCTTTCTGCAGCGAAAGTTAATATTTTTGAGAACAAGTTGAGGTTTAAGAGAGAAAAGCTCAGTAACAATATCCCGGTCATCCTGATGAATTATCTCAGGAAAACGAATACTTCCACTCAAGAAACCAATTGTTTTATAACCGAGTAACTGATAAATATCAGTATCAATATCTACTACCTTTTCATCATCTTTCTGTAATGAAAAACAAATAGATAGTCTATTTTCTAGACCAGTATTTTCCATAAACCTTAACTCCAAACAACTTAATAGATTAGCGTTCAAATTCAAGCGGGGGTGTGGGCTGAAATTTTTAACAGCTCGATTCTAACATATTTTATTATTCATTTTAAAAAAAGGTATGATTGAGCGTTAGGACTGGTAACGCTGCAACCTGTTTTGAATCATACACTGAGGAAAACATCTATCGTTTATTGCAGTTGCTTCAACAATTCATTTTGAACAATGAACGCTTCTTCGCCTTCTGCTGGTTGTTGTTGAATATAACTGCCATCATTTTGTAATATCCAGGCTTGGGTATTGTCCTTCAAATAAAAGTCTAAATCTTTAATTATTCTGTCATGAAGTTTTTTATTATCAATGGGAAAACAGGTTTCCACCCGTCTGAACATATTTCTATTCATCATATCCGCACTTGCCGCATATACATCCCATACACCATTGTTATCGAATGCATAAACACGAGTATGCTCTAAAAACCGGCCAATAATAGATCGAACTTCGATATTTTCCGAGATTCCTTTAATTCCAGGACGTAAAGAACAAACACCTCGAACAATCAACTTAACTTCGACACCTGCCTGCGATGCCCTATAAAGTGCTTGTATCAATTGTTCTTCAACCACTGCATTGACTTTAATAATAATTTTTGCAGATTTTCCCGCCTTTTTATGATCGATTTCCCTATCTATCATTGCAATTAGCCCTTTATGTAAAGTGAAAGGGGATTGTAATAATTTATGTAACTTGGTGACCTTACCTAAACTGGTTAATTGTACAAAGATTCGCCTTACATCTTCACCTAACTCTTTATTACACGAAAACAGGCCATAATCCGTATACAACCTAGCCGTTTTAGAATGGTAATTACCCGTTCCAATGTGCACATAGTTCCGTAATATCTTTCCTTCTTTTCTTAAAACCAAACACATTTTTGCATGGGTTTTATAACCCACAACGCCATAAACCACATGCACCGCTGCTTCTTGCAATTTGGCCGCTAAATCAATATTTTCCTTTTCATCAAATCGTGCGCGTAATTCAATCACCACGGTGACTGATTTTCCTGCCATTGCCGCTTTAACTAGTGCTGCGACAACCTGTGAATCTACACCAGTTCGATAAAGTGTTTGTTTAATCGCTAAGACATTTGGATCGACAGCTGCTTGACGAATAAACTCAACTACCGGTCGGAATGACTCAAAAGGATGGTGCAGTAAAATATCTTGTTTTTTAATTGCATCGAAAATAATCTTTTTTCTACCTAATTGAGGAGACTCATATGATTTAAAAGGTAGAAATTTAAGATCAGGCCTATCTATTAAACTGTATATTTCTTGTAAACGACTTAAATTAACCGGGCCTTTGGCATGAAAAACACGTTCTTCATTCATGGTAAAGCGTTCTTTTAAGAAAAAAACTGTTTGATCTGGGCAGTTTTCGTCAATTTCCATGCGTACTTCATCACCGTAGTTACGCATTACCAACTCACCTTCTACCGCGTGCAAAAGATCATCAATGGCATCATCATCTACAAAAAAATCACTATTCCTTGTTACACGAAATTGATGACATCCTTTAACAGTCATACCCGTAAACAATTCATTAACAAAGGCATGAATAACAGAGGAAAGAAACACAAAGTCATTAACGCCATTATCTGATTCACTTGGTGGTAAATGAATAATCCGTGGCAAAGCTCTTGGCACTTGCAAAATAGCTCTACCACTATTTCGACCAAAGGCATCTTTTCCGGTGAGGGAAATAATAAAATTTAAACTTTTATTTAATATACGAGGAAAAGGATGTGCCGAATCCAAACCAACTGGTGTCAAAATAGGTAATAACTCTTCATTAAAAAAATTTCCTAACCATTTGCTTTGTTCGGACGTCCATTTATCCCTTCGAATAAAACAAATACCTTCTTGCTCAAGCTCAGGAATCATGATTTCGTTAAGCACACGGTATTGTTCATCAACTAGCGCATGCGCTTTAACACCAATTTTTTCCAGCTGCTCATGGGAGGTCAAACCATCTGTGCTCGTTGCACCTTGGTCCATATTGGCCATTTGAAGAACACTGGCAACACGCACTTCAAAAAACTCATCTAAATTTGAACAAGAGATACATAAATAATTGAGACGTTCAAGTAATGGAACATCTTCATTTTTAGCTTGAGCCAAAACCCGATCATTAAATTCTAAAAGACTTAATTCACGGTTAATATAATATTCTGGTTTTTCTAATTCACTAATTTCCATTTGCCTTTCATCAGTCATGTGTTTGTTACCGGTAGCCCTATTCTGTAAAAAAACAGTCCATAGTACTACTTGTATATTAAGGTTTGATGTCAAGATTACAGGAACGTGTATAAAATAACATCCCGAAGTTATAACGCAGGGTTTTTGCTTCAGCTGGGATGATCTCATGAGGCGCATAGTTATTCTACGTAACGAATGAGATCATCCCAGCTGGAGCAAAAAAACCAGTTAGAAATCGGGAGGTTGTTTCATGCACGTTCCTTAATATCAAACTATTTTTTTAAGTGTTTAAAGCGTCACCCTATTTTCTGTCCTTTGCTTAGAATCGAGAATTCAATAATACCCAGGCCTTAAAGGTCAATTTAGCTCACAGTGTCACAAAAAATAAAACTAGAGAGGTGCCAATCAGGTAAACAGAGCAGACTTTAATTTTTCGTCCCATTGTCAGATGATGCCAGCAAGTAGCTTCCCTTTTTTGACGCTGTGTCCATGCCTCTTTCATGCGTTTTTTAATAGCCGTAAATAAACGCGGTATTAATAAAACCAAACGGTAAATGGCATAAATCGCAACGACAATGGCAAGGTTTACTATAATCACCTCACTTTCATGGTGATTCGCATTCAAGATATGCTCAAGCAGTAATTCAAATGAGTATTCAAAAAAATTAATAATTAAATGAACTATCTCCAACGTAATATCAATGACTCCAGACAAAATATCTATCAGCGAATCAAAGAAAAATATGATAAGGAATAACACTGCAAATTTTTTGCTAATCCTTAGCACCATTTGCCCATCAGTTTCATGCTCTTTATCGTATTCTAACTTTTTGCTATCACTCATTAACAATCAATCCAGTCAATTTTTAGATTAGTTTTAAAAAACAACATATTCACTGTTCACCTCCCACTTTGGAAAAGGGGAATTGAGGGGGATTTATTTAATAAAACCTCCTATACTCCTCTTTTCTAACGAGGGGACTGAACGCTTACACTTCACTCACCAATACTTACATCCAGAGACCTAGAGCCTTGCAGCCCCCCTGTATGAAGTATTATTATTTTTTGCCCTGCTTTAAAAAAGTCTTTTTTAATCAAATCGAGCAAACCATAAACCATCTTGCCACTATAAACGGGTTCTAGTTGAACCCTGTGTTGCTTTGCAAAGTCTTCTATAAATAATAATAGTTCATTATTACGTTTTGCAAACCCGCCGAAGTGATAATCCAACTGGATTGACCAGTTGTTGTTAGTATCATTAGTAGTCAATAGATTATTAACGTCATCCATTAAAAAACCACCGCCTTTTAGTGCTGAAAAACCTATAATTGATTGGCTTTCCTCCGTTTCTCCAATCAACCCAGCAAGTGTAGTTCCCGTTCCACAAGGTACACACAAGGTATCAAATTCCATTTCTATTTCTGAAACAATTTCCCCTACCCCTCTTAATGCCAAATCTGTCGCCCCTCCTTCGGGCAACCAATACTGACCTTTAATACTATTAGGTAACTGATTATACGTTTTATATTGCCTTAACTCACGATATTCAGTTCTTGAAACAAACCTTAATTCCATACCCCATCTTTTCAAATCTTCTAGGGTTGGGCTGAATACTTTAGGCTGTTCCCCTCGAATAAAACCGATCGTTTTTAGATTAAGTGCTCGTCCTGCAAAGGCTAACGCATGTAAATGGTTAGAATATGCGCCTCCCATACTGATTAATGTATCAGCTTCGATGTTAAGCGCATGATTAAGAATGTATTTTAATTTACGCCACTTATTTCCAGAAATAATGGGGTGAATTAAATCGTCACGCTTTATCCAGCACTCAAGCTGTTTCTGCTCAAAAAGCGGGCTGTTTATAGGAGTTAATATGGACGGCTTAAATTGCTTTTGCAGTTCAACTAGCTTGGGGTGTAGCATTTTTTATTGCCCACGCCACATCAGCGGCTTGTCTATTTTCTTTTACATCATGCACTCTAAACATCTGCACACCATTCATCACGCCAAGTGCCGTAGTAACCGCCGTTGCGGTGACTAATTCAGCAGGTTCTGAGACATCACATAAACTGCCCATAAACCGCTTTCTGCTAGTACCTAATAATACCGGATAGCCCATTTCGACCACGGCATCTAAATTAGCCAATAAGTCGATATTATCCTCTCTTCTTTTACCAAACCCAATCCCAGGGTCTACAGCAATACAGTGTTTTTTTATACCTGCCGCCAAGGCATCATCAACCCGTTCTTGTAAAGAGGCAATGACCTCAGAAACCACATCTTCATAGCTGGGATTATCCTGCATGGTTTTTGGCGATCCCTTCATATGCATGAGAATAATAGGCACTTCACGCTGACTCGCCAATTGCAAAATAGATCGATCAGTTTGCCCGGCAGAAATATCATTAATCATATTTGCCCCAGCATCCAAAGCCGCTTCAGCCACCTCACTTAAAGTGGTATCTATGCTGATTAATACGGTTGACGAGAGCTTGTCTCTAATCGCTTTGATGACCGGACACACTCTGGCAATCTGCTCTTGGCTGGCAACCGAATCAGAACCTGGTCGCGTTGATTCCCCGCCAATATCTATAATATCCACACCTTCAGCCAGCATACTTTTAGCTTGTTCAACTGCTGACTCCACTTCTGTATATTTCCCGCCATCAGAAAAACTATCGGGGGTGACATTCAGAATCCCCATAATCAATGGTTTATTTATTTCATTGAACACTGCAGTTCCTATTTCTAATGTTATCTATATTTGTAAAAAGCGAGTTAATACTTCGCACAGTCACGGTTGCACTGTTATAGCGGCTGATTTTATGCCGATAGCTGCGTTGCTGAAATAGTTGCAGAGCTTGCTATGCGCCTATTTAAGCCCTTGCTCTCGACAAAAATCAACTCGCTATAACAGCTCACCCATGCCCGCACGAAGTATAAATCCTCAGCGCCTAATCAGGTATAATACACGCCATGACAAGCAGCAAAAACAATCAATCCAAAAACAATCAACCTAGGCTTGCTTGGGCTATTACCGGTTCAGGACATTATATAGAAGAATGTCTTGAATTCCTGCTTACAGTCGATAATGTTGACTTATATTTAAGTCAGGCAGGCGAAGAAGTATTAAAAATGTACGGTGTAGACCTTAAAGAGGTCCGTGCCCGACACCCGGTTTATCGTGATAAATCTGCCTCATCCCCACCTGTCGGACATTTTTATAAAGGTTATTATCATACTTTTGTGATGGCACCAACCACATCAAACACGATAGCCAAATGTGTGCTTGGTATTGCTGATTCATTAGTGACCAACCTATATTCTCAAGCAGGAAAATGTCGCGTACCTAGCATAGTCTATCCTTGTGATATTGCCCCTGAAATGGAAACCACTGCCCCTGGCGGAAAGGTTATGGTTTACCCTAGAAAAATAGACCTTGAAGCAACCGATAAAATTCGTGACTTTGAATATACCGAGGTAGTTGAAAGTGTTGATGAGTTAATTGTCTCAGTCAAACAACGCATTAAATCATTAAAATAGAGATGACTGATAAACCACAACATATCCTGTTTTTAACGGGCAAGCTGGCGGAAAAACAACTGCATCAAATTTTACAAAAAATGCAGCCAGAGTTTAGCTATACCGTTCATCAATTGGGTCTTAAAGTAGCCGCTTTGATGACGACTGATATGATTAGTCGTCGCTTAAAAGAGACGTTTAATGCCGATAAAATCATACTTCCAGGTCGTTGTCGCGGTGATATTGCTGCTTTAGCAACCGAATTTGGCTTACCTATCGAACGAGGCCCTGAGGAATTAAAAGATCTCCCCCTATTTTTTGGCAAGGCTGCCCATCGCTATGATTTATCCAACTATAAAGTAAAAATCTTTGCTGAAATCACCGACGCACCCAGTATAAGCGTTGATGAAGTGGTTAAACGTGCCTATTATTACCAACAAAATGGTGCCAATGTCATTGATATTGGCTGCTTGCCTGGTACAAAGTTTCCACATATGGAAACCATTATCACTACCTTAAAACAAGAGGGTTTTACGGTCAGCCTTGATTCGATGGAAGACGATGATTTACTCCGGGGTGGTAAAGCAGGTGCGGACTATTTACTTAGCCTCACTAATAAAAGTATCTGGATTGCGGATGAAGTCGATAGCACACCCATTTTAATTCCTGAAACACACGGTGATTTAGCCTCACTGGATCATGCTATTGCAGTGTTACAAGCAAAAAATCGGGCATTTATTGTTGACCCTATTCTAGACCCAATTCATTTTGGCTTTACCGAATCGGTTGCCCGTAACTTTCAGTTTAGACAACAGCACCCAGATATTGAAATGATGATGGGGGTGGGTAATATTACCGAACTCACGCATGCCGATACATCAGGTATGAATACACTACTATTAGGCATGTGTTCAGAATTAAATATAAATCACATCCTCGCAACTGAAGTGAGCCAGCATGCTTGTCGAGCTATTTCAGAAGCCGACCATGCCCGACGTATTATGTATGCAGCGCAGCAAAATAACACTCTGCCTAAACATATTGATTCTTCTTTAATGACAGTACATGATTCATCCCCTTTTCCTTATAATACGGATGAAATAAAAGACTTTGCAAGCGACATCAGAGACCCAAGTTTTCGCATACAGACCAGCCCCGATGGCATTCATATTTATAACAGGGACGGCCTACATACTGCTACAGATCCATTTGAGCTATTCCCTTTATTACAAGTCGAGAATGATGGCGGCCATGCCTTTTATTTAGGGGTTGAATTAGCCAGAGCGGAAATTTCCTGGCAACTCGGTAAGCGTTTTAATCAAGACCAGGCGTTAAACTGGGGCTGTGCAATGACCAAAGTTAATGAGGCAACCGTTGATTTGCATACTTTCAAACCCGCCGGAACCACTTTACAAAAAAACAAATGATACAAGAAGTTTTAGTCACCACACAAAATGCGGATGGTATTGTGCATATTGCACCCATGGGCGTTCATCTTATCGATGATCAATTCATCATTCTACCCTTTCGTCCCTCGACAACTTTAGACAATATTCTGCAATCAAAAACGGCCGTTATTAACTATTGTGACGATGTGCGTATCTTTGCAGGCTGCTTAACAGGCAGACGTGATTGGCCCTTATCGACAACAGAAAAGGTTCAAGGGCATTATCTCTCATCGGCATTGGCTCATAAAGAATGTGAACTGCTACGAATTGAAGATGATGAGACACGACCTAAGCTGTATTGCCGTGCTGTTCATTCTGTTAACCATGCGCCTTTTCAAGGCTTTAATCGCGCCCAATTTGCAGTTTTAGAAGCCGCTATTTTAGTTAGTCGCTTAAAAATGCTACCGCTAGAAAAAATTCAATCTGAAATAGATTACTTAAGCATTGGTTTAACAAAAACAGCCGGTGAAAAAGAACTGGAAGCATGGAACTGGTTAATAGCTATTGTTGATCAACATAAACAGGAGTTAACACAAGCATGACGGGTATGCTCGCAAGTGTTAACAGCTCAGATGAAGTGGATCTTATATTGCAGACATCCGTCGGTATTATTGACCTAAAAAACCCATCTCAAGGCGCTTTAGGCGCCCTGCCGACAGATCTTGTCAGCCATATTGTTAAACAAGTGAACAAAAACAAACCGGTCAGTGCGACCGTTGGCGATTTGCCCATGCAAGCTGAGCTGGTTTTTAATGCAGTATCAGACATGTCAAAGACGGGCGTTGATTATATCAAGATCGGTTTTTTTCCTGAAGGGGACTGGCAAGCAACCGTATCAAGACTATCAGAAATTACACAACAAGGTTATCAATTAATCGCTGTCCTTTTTGCTGATACGCAAATAGATATTGCCATTATAGACTCACTTAAAAAGGCTGGGTTTGCGGGTGTTATGTTAGATACCATGGATAAATCCAAAGGGTCTTTATTAGATGTATTACCCTATTCAGACATTACAGCCTTTGTTGAAAAAGCCAAATCATCACAACTATTATGCGGCTTAGCAGGTTCTTTAAAACAATCCAACATTCCCGAATTAATGCCCTTAAACGCTGACTACTTAGGCTTTAGAGGCGCATTATGTGAACAACATAAGCGAACGGCTCAGTTAAATAATCAGGCAATTAATAATATCCTAGGGTATTTTGAATAAAGGCGGTATTTATGAACAAAAAAATGTCTATCACTACAAAAATTCTTATTGCTATGGCAATAGGCTTAATAACAGGCAGCGTAATTAATGCCTTTGCAAGTGATATTAATTTTGTACAAACCTACCTGGTTAACGGACTATTCCATGTTGTTGGCGCCGCTTTTGTTAATGCCTTAAAAATGCTGGTTGTTCCCCTGGTCACTTTCTCTTTAATCTGTGGTGTTTGTGGCATAGGTGATGTTGCTGTACTCGGTAGAGTTGGCATTAAAGCCTTTAGCTTATATATATTAACCACTGGACTCGCTATTACATTAGCCTTAATCGTTGCGATTACCATTGCACCCGGCAAAGGTTTTGAACAGGCTTCAGGAGCGATTGATTTCACCCCCAAACCAGCCCCTCCTCTGACCGAAGTCTTTATAAACATTGTTCCCAGCAACCCGATTAATGCCTTTGCTGAAGGAAATATGTTACAAATTATTTTCTTTGTCATCATATTCGCCATTGCCATGTTAATGACCGGTGATATTGGTCGTCAGATGGCTAAGACAGCAGAAAACTTAAACGAAGTTATGATGAAGGTGGTGACCTTAGTTATGGACTTCGCCCCTATCGGCGTATTCTTTTTAATGGCTAAAACCTTTTCCTTACAAGGCATTGGCTTGATACTCCCCATGATTGGCTATTTTTCAGTGGTTGTTCTTTGTCTGTTACTTCATGGTTTTGGTACATTTAGCCTGCTATTATCTCTATTAGCAAAACTAAACCCCTTAGTTTTTATAAGAAAAATGCGCCCGGCACACATTTTTGCATTTAGCACGGCCAGCTCTAATGCAACCATTCCGGTGACCTTACAAGTGGTAGAAAAACGCCTGGGTGTAGACAACTCCACCGCTGCTTTTACAGTGCCTTTAGGTGCAACCATTAATATGGATGGTACTGCCATTATGCAAGGTGTAGCCACCGTGTTTATTGCCAATGTCTATGGTATAGAGCTAGGTGTATCAGACTATATAACCGTGGTAGGCATGTCGATTCTTGCCTCCATAGGCACTGCAGGAGTCCCTGGTGTCGGGTTAATTATGTTAGCGATGGTATTTAATCAAGTTGGTTTACCCGTAGAGGGTATTGGCCTGATACTGGGTGTAGACAGAATATTAGATATGATTCGTACTGCCATTAATATTACAGGCGATGCTACTGTCACGTGTATTGTAGCTCGTAGTGAAAATTCAATTGATGATCGAATTTTTCAAGATCCTGATGCAGGTGTCATCACAGATATAGAGCTTCCACATAAGAGCTAATAACTCAGCATTTAGGAATGTAATATTTTTAACCGACCGGTTGTGGAGTCGAGTTCAACTACCAACTGTATATTTTAAAGGCCTGTAGCGTTTTTCGTTACGGGCCTTTTATTGTAAGGATAAATGTAGGGATCACTTAGAACCCTCTATTTCACAGACTTTAAAGTTTTTTTGGTTATGTTTGTTTTAAGTTAACGCGGTTAATCCTTTTCTTTCAATTACATCAAGTAGCTTTCTTGATGCTCCTGTCGGTTTTTTATTCCCTTGTTCCCATTTTTGAACAGTAGACGTACTAATATTAAATAAGTTTGCAAGGGCTGCTTGGCTTAGTTTTAATTTTTTTCGAATAGAAATAATATTTTCCGGACTATATTCTTTAACTTCAGGAATACATAAAGTTTCTATGTTTTTCATCGTTATCTCATCAACTAAGCCATTATTATGCAAATCTGAAATAGTACTAGTAATTGACTTTGCAATTGAATTTCTCATACATCCACCTCAATAAAGCTTCCACTCTCAATTGCTATACTAATTTCTTTTTCTGAAAGTCCTAGTAATATTTTTGAGAGTTCTTTAAAAGCATTAAGTTCTTTTTTAGATAAACTCGACTTTTCATTTTTTGAAAAACCATGAATAAAAATAGCTTTATCTCCTTTTTTGAAACAAACAATCGTCCTTCCGCTACTGCTTTTCCCCTGGCCTTCAAATCGAATTCGTTTTTTATACAGATGACCACCTAAATTAGCATCAAAATCCCCAGACACTACTTCTTCTATTGCTTCAAACAGTCCATTTGAAGCAATATTTTGGTTTGATACCCATTTTGAAAATTGTTTTGTCATTAATTTTCGCATCACTAAATTATAGCACCTAGTGATATAGGTTGCGGTTTTAGAAACCTAATCTATCTTCTAAACAATACTCAGAAAAACATAATACCCAAATCACTTGGCGTATGAAGGGGCGGAAATATTGCGATAGCAAAATTTTGTGGTGTCCCTGACATGATATGGGGGGAGTCCTTTATATTACTTTCTGATAATAAGAAAAAAACCAGCACTTATCCCTAAAATTGCCACAGTCATATCACTATAGGGAAATGTTAAATGAAACAAAAACATGCTACTGCGTAAGATCAACCATAAACTTAAAAGAAATAATCCAATATCCCCTAATTTAGTTTTGATCACATAGAGCAACAATACCACTCCAGCAGTCAACGCCACGGAAGGAATTACCAGTTTTTGATAAGGAAAATGTAAACTGGTCAGGCTCAAAACACCTTGGGCGATTAGCCACAAAGCCAATATAAATAATCCTAAATTTTTCATCCTAAATCCTTAAATATCTTTTAGTAAAATTTGTCCATCAAGATGAGAAAAGGGCTCATATCCTTTCATATCCGGTACGCTATTTCTACCCGCTGTTTCTAAAGCATTAACAATGTATGTAACGCTCAAACTATTAATATCCCTTGATGGCTGATAAACAGCGTCTTCATTTTCTGCAACATTTAAGGCAACAATAAGCTGGCTGTCCATCAAGGCATTCAGTGACTTTTGTACTACCGAAACTGGGAGCATTAGCTCTTCAGCAATGACATCTTTCGAGGCGGGTTCTTTACCTGAAGAAAAGCGCAATACTATGCTATGACATACTTGCAAGGTAATATTTTTTCGTAACGATAAGCTGAGGTTTGAAAACTGCTCATTATGTTTATAGCTATCAAAATTTTGTATAAAAAAAGAAATCTCGCAGCCAAACAAAACGACAACCCAAGCCATTTGCAGCCAGACAAGGAATAAGGGTAAGGCAGCAAAACTTCCGTAAATGGCATTATAGCTAGACGCACCTAACTGTAAGGACAAATAAGCCCATTGTACTATTGAAAATAAAACACCTGTAACTACCCCGGCAATCATCCCTGCTTTAAAGTTGATTTTCTGGTTAGGCATAAAAATAAAAATAAAACTGAACAGCAACGACATAATCACCAACGGTGAAAAACTCATCGCGTAGATCACTAGTTTTGTGCCTAAAGCAGGTAAATGAATGACTTCAACTAACCAGGTAACTTGTGTTTTTACAAAAACCGTCATGCTACTGGACATAATCAATAAAACAGGCGCTAACATCATCAAAGACAAATAATCACTGAGCTTTCTAGCTAGAGGCCTATTGTTTTTAATTTTCCATATATGATTGAATGATTCTTCGATATTACCAATAACTTTAATCACGGTCCAAAACAAGACCACAATACCAATCCCGGCAACTACCCCACCTTTAGTACTAGATAACATGTTTTGAGAAAACTCAATAAGCTGTAACATCATGGTATCCTGATCAGATGCTTTATCTAACAACTGTTGCTCAAGTTTTTTCTCAAAGCCAAACCCTTTTGCAATGCCAAATAATAGGGCAATCACAGGAACGATAGACAATAAAGAGTACAGCGTTAATGCAGAAGCTCTAAGCTGACAAAGGTCTCGAGCAAACCCTTGTGCAGCCAGTAAGAAAACCTTTAAACAATTAAGGGCCATTTCTGGTGTCTTGCTCAAATTTTTATCAGACATTGTCCAGATATCTTCTTTAATGAAGCGAGTAATGTTTTGACTCATGCTATTATTAACAGTATAAATAAGTTAAACGCATAATAACTCGTATCTAAAAAAACACAAGTATGTCCGTTGCCCACTCTCACTCATCAAAAAACAATATCATTTCCACTGTGCTGCTAATTGTTGCCATTGCTGGTTTGTATTTTATTTTTGGACTTTTAGGTCTGGAACTAGCTGTTCCGCCTAGCCAAGCGGGCGCTATATGGCCTCCAGCAGGTATTGCCCTTGCAGCCATGCTGTTATATGGCTGGAGAATTTGGCCGGGTATTTTCATTGGTAATTTTTGTATCAGTGCCTGGGCTTTTGGCTTTGATACCCAGTCTATACAAATATACATTGCAACAGGGACAGGAGGAACACTATTTGCCTACGTTGGCAGTATCCTTATTAAGAAATACGCTAACTATCCTGGGGATCTTATTTTAGATAAAGATATTATGTTGTTCTTACTATTAGGGGGACCCGTAAGTTGTTTAATTCCAGCAACGATAGGTATTAGTGCAATGACCTATGTTGGAATAATCACACCTTCAGAAATTCCTGTTAACTGGATGAGCTGGTGGGTAGGTGATTCTATAGGTGTATTAATTTTTACGCCAATTATGCTGACTATTTTTACACCGAATAGTAGGCTTTGGAGAAGACGACAACTTTCTTTAGGCTTACCTTTAATTGGCTCATTTAGTTTTGTGGTGTTTTTCTTCTTCCATGTTATTACATTAGAAGAGGAACGTAATTTACAGTTCTTTCGAGATAATACTCTGGCTATCACCCAATCAATTAAAAGCGCTATTAATGATCAAATACAATCAACGCGTTCAATTCAAACTTTCTACGCCAGCTCTTTACTTGTTACTAAGCAAGAGTTCATGCGCTTTACCCTGCCTTTCTTATATGAGTCAGAAAAAAATCTCAGTTTTAAATTTTTAGAATACAAGCCTAACAATCAGATTAACAAACAGGGCACAATGCCACTAGTGATTAAACATCATGCACATAGTAACAACTACATGCCTGCAACACCTAAACTATCCGATTCACTATCTGAATCATTGCTGCAAAGTAGCTCCCTAAAAGAAAGGCCCAATATTTTTATCAGTTCTACTGATGGCATAGTCCATATATTTTCACCCGTTTATACACATAAAAATAATGCAGATTATTTTCATAGTGTCATTGTCGCCTCTTTTCCTTTATCGAATATCATTCAATCGGCCATAGAATCAACTAAAGTCAATAACTTAGCAATATCAATTAAAAACATTCAATCTAATAACCTTGTATTTGACTATAAAGAGGCTTTAACTAGTGACTCAAAAATTAACTATTTAATTCAATTAGCAGATCAAACATGGCAAATAACTTACTACATGGATACCAATCACTTGCATTCACAAGGGCACTGGTCTATGTGGTGGGTGCTTATCAGTGGCTTACTATTTACTAGCTTGCTTGGTTTGGGTTTACTACTCTTAACAGGCCGTTATTTACGTACAGAAAAAATCATTCACGATAGAACGCTTGAGTTACTCGCCGCAAAAAACAGTGCAGAATCTGCTAACCATGCCAAGAATCAATTTCTTTCCAATATTAGTCACGAACTGCGTACACCTTTAAATGGCATTCTGGGCTTTGCTCAACTGTTAGAAAAAAAGCCCTATTTTTCAATTGAAGATAAAAAACAGCTCAACATTATCAGTCATTGTGGAAAGCATTTGCTAAGTATGATTGAAGATATTCTTGATATTTCAAGAATTGAAACCAATAAAATTATTATAAAAAATGAAGTTTTTGATTTTAATATTTTTATTGATGAACTGCTTTCCATATTCAAACTTAAAGCTCATGAAAAACAACTTGCTTTTTCAGTGAGCAAAGCAGAATTTACTCAACCAGTCTCGGGTGATAAAAAACGTTTAAATCAAATCATTAGTAACTTACTAATTAATGCGATTAAGTTTACTGACAGCGGTAGTATTTCCTTAAGCATTTCCCATGAAAATGAAATATTAGATATATCTGTCACTGATACCGGCTGTGGAATATCACCAACCAACCAAGATGCTATTTTTATCCCTTTTACCCAACTTAATGATAATAATTTTTCTGAACAAGGTATTGGTTTAGGACTGACAATTTGTCATGAATTAACTCAATTAATGCACGGAACCCTAACAGTTGAAAGCACCCTACATAAAGGAAGTACTTTTAATTTCAAAATTCCCTTGCCCTATGCCGTACAAACGGACGAGCAATCCGTTTTAACACCACTAGAAACAGGGAATACATTAAATAAACCACATATTCTTATTGCTGATGATAATGAAATCAATCTTACACTGCTATCATTCATGCTTGAAGAACTTAATGTAACTTATGATACCGCGACCAATGGAGCAGAGGCACTTGCTTTACTGACAACTAATCTATATCAATTAGCACTTATTGACCTAAACATGCCGATTCTTACTGGCTATGAAGTCATTCAATCAATACGAAGCAAAGCCATACCAACACCTGCTATAGCCATCAGTGCATTTGCTGAAAAAGATAAAATTGAGAAAGCACGAAACCTAGGTTTTAATGATTACCTAACAAAACCAGTAGACCAGAAACAACTTAATCAATTAATTAATCACTATGCATCAACTTAAAAAATTATTGCTGTTTTTTTTTCTATCCCCTTACGTTTTTGCTGAAACCCCGCCTGTTTTTAACTTATTATCAGCACCTAAAGATCTATTTCCAGCTAGTAGTAAAGTTAACATTATTAACGACCCTGTCTATAAAACAAGCAAACAATACTTAGCCTACCCTTTAACAAGTATTGTTAATAAATTAGCTAGTCAAACAGAAAAGCCCTTAAAAAATAGCGTCCTCATTTTTACTGCTGCTGATGGGTATGTAGTTACCATGGCATATCAAGATGCGCTACTGGAAAAAGGTTTTATTGCCTTTAAAGATCTCTCAGCAAACCAAAAAACATGGACTGACTTTAAATTTGGCAATGAAATAATCACCCCTGCTCCTTATTATCTGGTTTGGAAAAATCCAAACCTGGACAAATGGCGCTATCCATCTCCATTTCAATTAACTTCCATATCCATCGATTCTGCTGACAGCTATTATTCCCAAGCCTTACCAACTAATAATAATGCCCAAGCCATGGCTGGTTTTAATTTATTTAGTCGTTATTGCATTCGATGCCATTCCATCAATAACACAGGTGGAAAACTAGGACCGGAACTAAATCTACCTAACAACGTAACATCACTCTATACAGAAGAGCATCTTACACATTTCATCCTTAATGCAACCAAGTTCAACGCTTCAACAAAAATGCCTGTCTTTCAAGATATTATCAGCAAAAAAGATACCCTCACCATCCAATATTATCTAAAATCACTAAAAACCAAGCTCAATCCATGAAAAATTTATTTTTAATCTGTACTATTTTCTTACTTAGTATTATTTCCCAAACTAGCTATGCTTTTGACTGGACATCCAACAACGTTCAACTGCTATATGGCAGTGACTTTGAATTTGGTGATCCAGATAGAACCACTGTCACAGTTGAGCATTCCAATGGCTGGAAATATGGACAGAATTTTTTCTTTGTTGATGTGATGGCTAGAAATGATATAGGTACAGAAGTTTATGCCGAAGTTTATAGTTACCTCAGTTTTAATAAAATCACTGGCAGTCAGATTTCTTTAGGTCCTATAAAAGACATTTCATTACTTGCCGGCATTAACTTGAGTAATAAACCTGAAAATGATCATTTTAAAGCCTATTTAGCAGGACTAAGCTTTGATTTATCTAATCAATATTTTGATTACCTACAACTGGATATCGCTGCATTCAAGTCTGATGATGTTAGCCGAAAGTATGGTTTACAATTTACCCCCGTCTGGAGTTACCCTTTTGAAATAGCCTCTGCCAAATTTAAATTTAGAGGCTTTGCTGATTTTAGAACAGGCAATACCAATAATTCAGGTAATTTCAATATTTTGGCTCAACCCCAAGTGCTTTTAGATATTGGTGACCTTACCGGTATTAAAAGTGATACTGTCTTTATCGGCACTGAATACAGCTACTGGCATAATAAGTTTGGGGTTAAAGATGTCGAAGAGTCTGTTGTTCAAGCCATGATCATTGGAATGTTCTAATACATTCACGTGTAAACATAATTTGCTAAAATACTCATATTTATCCAACTAAAATCCAATTTAATCGGTAAAATACCCCCTTTTTTCTTTCTTTAAAATAAATCAACATGCGTACAACTCAATTCCCACTTAGCACCGTCAAAGAAGTCCCTTCCGATGCTGAAATTGCCAGCCATAAATTGATGATTAGAGCCGGTTTAATCCGTAAACTTGCCTCTGGTTTATATACTTGGTTGCCGTTAGGGTTAAGAGTTTTACGAAAAGTAGAAAAAATCACTCGGGATGAAATGGAAAAAGCAGGAGCTTTAGAAGTGCTTATGCCAACATTACAACCCGCTGAATTATGGCAGGAAACAGGCCGCTGGGATCAGTATGGGCATGAACTTGCTCGTTTAAAGGACCGTCATGATCGCGATTTTTGCTTAGGCCCTACGCATGAAGAGATTATCACTGACTTGGCACGGCATGAATTGAAAAGTTATAAACAATTACCTATTAACTATTTTCAAATTCAGACTAAAATCCGAGATGAAATTCGACCACGCTTTGGCATTATGCGTTCACGTGAATTTATCATGAAAGATGCCTACTCCTTTCACCTGGATCAGGAATCTTTGCAACAGACCTATGATGTTATGTATCAGGCATACAGTAATATCTTTGACCAATTTGGCTTAAAGTATCGTGCGGTTATCGCAGATTCCGGCTCTATTGGTGGCGCTGTTTCTCATGAATTTCATGTCTTAGCGGAATCAGGTGAGGATGCAATTGCCTTCTCAACAGAAAGTGACTATGCGGCTAATGTTGAAAAAGCTGAAGCCTTAATGCCAACAACGGTTAGAGCTGAGCCAAGCACTGAATTGATCCTAGTTGACACGCCTAATCAACATACCATTGAGCAAGTGAGCCAGTTCTTTAAGGTATCTGAGCAACAATGTCTTAAAACCTTAATTGTAAAAGGCGAAGACGATACTCTAGTTGCCCTATTATTACGTGGTGACCATGAGCTGAATGAACTGAAGGCAGAAAAAATTGATGGTGTTCTCTCACCTCTAGAGTTTGCCAGTGATGAAGAAATTTCTGCTACTTGTAACTGTAAACCAGGATCAATAGGCCCTATTGGACTTGATATTAAAATTATCGTTGACCGAAGTGCCAGTATATTATCCGACTTTATCTGTGGTGCAAATCAAGATGGTAAACATTACCAAGGTACCAACTGGGAACGTGACCTACCATTATCTCAAATAGAAGATATACGTCTAATCACCGAAGGTGATGCCAGCCCGGATGGTAAAGGCACTATAACCTTAGCCCGCGGTATAGAGGTCGGTCATATCTTCCAGTTAGGTGACAAATACAGTGAATCCATGAAAGCAACTGTTATTAATGAAGGTGGTAAAAGCCAGACCTTGATTATGGGATGTTATGGTATTGGTATTTCAAGAATTGTTGCTGCAGCGGTTGAACAAAGCCATGATGATAAAGGTATCATCTGGCCTGGCAATCTGGCGCCTTTTCAAGTCGCTCTATGCCCAATGAACATGCATAAATCTGAACGATTAAGAACCGCTATTGACCAACTCTATCAGCAATTACTAGATGCAGGCATTGAAGTATTACTGGACGACCGTAAAGTACGTGCGGGGTTCATGTTCTCAGATATGGAACTGATCGGCATTCCACACCGTATCGTTCTGGGCGACAGAGGCCTTGATTCAGGCAATGTCGAATACAGAGCAAGAACTGATAGCGAAAGCCAGGATATTGCTTTGGATGAGATTGTGGCATTTATCAAAACACAGCTGCAAGATTAAAAAAACCTAATCTATGTAGAGACAAGCCATTCCTCCTATTTCATTTCTTTGTTGTGAAGTGTAGTATGTGGAAATGGCCTATCTTTGGCATAAATTTGGAGCAAACCATGGCACCCACAATTTGGCGCTGGCTAATCTATGGGGTTATTTTCGGACTTTGCTTTCCTTTGGGAGCATTGTCCTTAGATATCATTTTTAGCAACTTGGCCTTTTCCTGGCAGGGTATTAAGCAAGCTTATTCTGACAACTTTCTACACTGGATTATCGTTAGTGCTCCTATTATTTTGGGTTTCACCGGCTTTCTAATTGGTACTAGCAGGTACCATATTGAAAGACAGACTAAAAACCTGGAACGATTGGTTGATGAAAGAACTCAGGAATTAAATAATAATAAGCTTGAACTCAGTGAATTTATCAACAGTGCACCTGTCATGATGTGGATGACAGGTCCCACAGGAAATACTCTCACATTTAATGCTGCATGGTTAAATGATACCAACAGAAATTTAAAAGAGGAGCTATCGTTCAACTGGACAGGTGAAAACATTCACCCGGATGATCGTGATATGTGTCTTTCTTTATACAAGAACAGCATTACCCAAAAAAAACCCTTTAAACATCAATTCCGTAGTCGTAGAGATATACAAGAACAGTACAGATGGATTTTGGAAAGTGGAATTCCACGTTTTTCAAATACTGGAGAGTATATGGGGCATACAGGTATCTGTCTTGATGTATCAGACCAAGTTGATGCAGAAAAAAAGCTATTTGAGGAAAAAGAACGATTCCAAACATTATTTGAAAAGTCAGGTGACGGACTTGTTTTAGTTGATGAAGGAAAATTTATTGATTGTAATGAAAAAGCAGTAATAATGATGGGCTATGCTTCAAAGGCAGAATTAATGAAAAGCCCAGCCGCCTTATACCCCGAGTATCAACCTGATGGTAGATTGTCGGCTGAAAAATTACAAGAGATGGATGCCATATGCCTCAGTGAAGGAAGTAATCTATTTGAGTGCGTGCATCAAAAACAAGATGGGACTAATTTTTGGGTTGAAGTCTTATTAACTCGACTGGATTATGAAGGTAGGCAAATAATCCACGTTTCATGGCGTGATATCTCGCTTCAGAAACAACTATTAATTGAGAATGAAAAAGTAAAAAACGATGCCATTAAGTCTAATTTAGCCAAGTCTGAGTTTCTATCCTCAATGAGCCACGAATTACGAACCCCCCTCAATGCTATTTTAGGGTTTTCTCAATTATTAGAAATGGGCGATGACGAACACCCTTTATCAGAGGAACAAAAAAGCAGTGTTAATTATATTTTATCGAGTGGCCAACATTTGCTCACATTAATTAATGATGTTCTGGAATTGTCTGCCATTGAAGCAGGAAAAACTGTTTTATCTATTGAGTCTATACAACTAATCGATGTAATTTCGGATTCATTGTCCTTAATAACCCCAATAGCAACTAAAGCAAGCATTCATGTTCATGTTTCCTCTGATTTACCCTTAACTGTCAATGCCGATAACACTAAATTAAAACAAATTTTAATTAACTTAATCAGTAATGCCATCAAATATAATCGTAAAGATGGAAGCGTGAAGATTGATTGGAAACCCGTTAAGAATGGCATGGTCAGAGTTAGCATTGCCGATACTGGAATTGGTATTTCAGCAAACAACCAAAAGAAAGTATTTAATGCTTTTAATCGATTGGGGCAGGAAAACTCAAGCATTGAAGGAACAGGCATCGGCCTTTTAGTCACCAAAGACCTCGTTGAAATGATGGCTGGAAAAATAGGGTTTCATAGTATTGAACAGCAAGGCACTACTTTTTGGTTTGAGTTGCCTTTAACAGAAGCATCAGAAAATGAACAAGTTGAGATTGAGATATTAAAAACAGAAGATAGCATAAGTGACCTAGATGGAAATAAAACCATTCTTTATGTTGAAGATAATCCTGCTAATAGGCAATTAATGCAGTCCTTTTTTAAGAGACAAAAAAACTATCATTTAACTCTCGTAGAAACGGGCGAACTCGGGTGGGAAGTCGCACTAGAACAAAATTTTGATTTGATACTGATGGATATCCATTTGCCGGGAATAGATGGCAAAGCATTAACTGAGAAACTAAGAGAAACCAGCCAGTATAAAAACCAGCCAATTGTCGCAATGACTGCAGCTGCAATGACTCACGATATTCAAGCAGCAGAGGGTTTATTCGATGATTACCTTACTAAGCCTGTAGAAATACCTAAACTGCTTAATATCTTGAAAAAACATTTAATCTAATATTATAGTTCATAATACTTCTCTCAGTTACCTGTGCGCTATTACAGCGAACTGTTTTTATCGTAAACAAGGCACAGAAACAGGCAGGAAGCCAGTTGTGACCATAAGCAAGTTCTGTGACTGTTTCACGCAAGGTGATTTATAAGCTGTTGAATTTATTTCATCTACGTTCCTAAACTAAGGGAGATGGAAACAAAAAATCATCCAATCTTACTGGTCTTTTTGTCCGCCTTTAGCCGTGTAGAAAAGTTGCGTAGCCTGCTATGCGCCTCTTTCTACACGGCTGAAGACAAACAAAAATCCTGCCTAATAATGGATGATTATTTATTTCCAGCTCCCTAATAGTAAACCCTAAATGCACATTGAATTTCTTCAAATTCATGTATATAAGGTTTAGCCACCTCATGATTCGCCGCAATAACAATAAAGTCATGGGAAAAAACCGAGGTGTTGTACCAGTTAAAACTACCATCAATCACGATATAATCATCAATAATGCAATATTTTGAATGAATAGGTGAATACGGCACATCATGATCATCTCTTCCATAAACCAATCCAACGGGTACACCCGCAAAGCGTAACTGATCAACTGCGGGTAATAATGGCACACTTAGCTCTTCATCCATTGAGCGCTCTACTCCCACTTTCCCTTGTCGTGCCACATGGCCATTTAATAGCAGGTGTACATGTACCCCTCTATTTTTAGCATTAATCAATGCATCGATGACACTATCCTGATGATCACCCTCCAACTCTCCAATCAAAAATAAAGTCACCTTTATTGAGTGCTTAGCGCGGTTAATCTCGCCTAGAATCGCATGATGAGGTAAATAATTCTCACCATTTAACATCGTGTGTCTGCCAAAGGTATAGAGCAGGTTAAAGTGACTATGCGGATCTATCCCATACTGCTGAATAACCCCACCCCGTTGGCTTTGAAAAACATTATCCAGTAATCGACACACACCTTTGGAATGAAACGTCATTCCCGATTCCCAATTAGCCCACCAGCGATCAAAAGTAATATTAAACGAACCCATAATGCAGTCTTCATCATTAAAAATGATAAATTTAGTATGCATATCCGGCTCAACTTCAATTAAGTGATGCTGCGGACTACAAACCACACCAATCAATTCAATACCCGCCTGTTTTAAACGCGCATAGTTATGACTATTGGTTAAGGTCATTTTTCGCCAGTCAACAATACATTGAACCCAGACTCCCTGTTCACTGGCATGTACTAAATGTGTCACAAAGTCGGCATCATCAATACAATCGACACTCACTTTAATGGTACACAAGCGATCATGGTCATCACGCTTACTCTGCATCACTTTATCAATTAAATGATGAATATAACTTTTAGGGTGATAAGGGTGGTTTAACTGACCTTTGGTAAATTTAGGGACCAATTGTAAACTTTCAAAATGGTCATTCATCCAGTCTACATCGCACTGTAACTCAGCGGCATTAAGCTCATAAGTACGATAGTGATTATCAGTCGTATGATCCGCTGTAATTTCTCGATACTGAGGTTCGTCTGCATTGCCTTGTAACTGAGGCCAGTCCATGTAGATATATTCTTTTTCAGACGCAATGGACCGATCATCTTTATGAACAATAAAAGAAAATTTAACACAATTCACTTGCCCGTAAGTACTTGAGAACGGGTGTATATAGAAATCTCGTGTTCTACGCTTATGTCGGTCCCACTCAATATCATAGGCATCCGTATCAATAACATAAGTCTCACAAATGCCATTATTACTAAATATTTTTAGAACAACTTTAAGATTGACTTGTGCACCATGAAACAACTCAAAATCAATCTTTCCCCAACGAACAAAAAACTCGTGGTTAAAATCATTCACTCTGGCAAAAGCTCCACCCAATTCACCGTGAAATGGTCTGGCATAATGTTCTGCTATTTCCATTTTATTCCTCGTCACTCTCAGTAATATCTAATTTTGGTTCGAATGTCATAAAATAACCACAATGATCTGACACCCGCCCGTAATCTTGTTCAGTAAAAAGCACCTTAGCAGAAGTGACTTGTAACTGACTCGCTTTATTCATAAAAATATAATCGATACGATAATCATCGGCTAACAGGTTTTGCCAATGCTCGTCATTGACTCTAAATATTTTCTCAAACACTCCTTGGTCATTCGCTGCCAAATATTGGTCGTCATATTGATTTGATTTAACCACCATTTCATAACCACTGCTACCGGCGGTAATATTAAAATCACCACATAATAGTGTCGCTTTAATATCATCACTGTGCCTGCTTTCAGCCCAACCATGTAAATGTTGAAACTGTCCTTGAAAGCCATCTTCTATCCAGCTTAAATGTGCGGAAAATACATTAATCGCGCCAATATAAGGTACATGGACTCTTGCCATCACGACTTTTCTGGAATGGATACTATAGATATCATGACTCTCAGAGACATATTGAGATTCATGATGCGATAAAGGAAATCGACTTAAAATGGCCACCCCTTCCCTGTATTTATCAAAGCCTAAATGCGACCAGTCCGTATGTAAATGAAAAGGCTTATCTAGCTTATCATTAATTAACTTTGCAGCATTAGACTCCCAGTCCCCTTCCCCATCACGCCAATATTCAGCGACTTCTTGCAGACAGACAATATCAACCTCTAATTCATCAATTGCTTTGGCAATTTGGTTAAATTTATCATGTTGATTTTCTTCTTGGTAGCAATGTAAATTGAGGACTAAAACCTTGAGCTGCTCACGCTGAAAAGCATAATCATACCCCTCATTATTTTCCCATAATTGACGCCCATCTCGTTCACAACAGATACTGTATTGCAATCTAAATGATTCACCGCACTCTATCTGTCCTTTCCACAATTCAACTTGGTATTGATTAGGGTTTCGGGCATTGCTTTTAAAGGCATCATCCCAATAAGTTAAACTTAAATCACATGCAGCCTTTTGAACCGTTTTCCAAGCATCAGTAGTCCAGTGAATGGTTACATTTTCAGCATTAAATGACCTATCAACCGCTATAGAGACCGGTATGCTAGATTGTTCATCATTAAAACAACTTGCAAATCCAACATTTTGGACCAAGCGGTTATGAGCAAGTTGTATACCTGAATCAGCCTCACTTATATAGTTCTGTCCATGATTGTTATCCCAGAATTCTTCAGAGTCGATTCTATAGCGCAAACCAAATTGAATATTGCCTGGCAAAGCAGTGTTTTCACTTAATGGATATTTAACTCGGGCTTGCCAATACTCTTTATCATTACCGAGAAGGCTATGGTAGCTTGCAGCTAATATGTGCCACTGGCCATCTTCTCCACACCACAACACATCAACTTGTTTGTCATACCCCAAATTTTCAAGCTGCATAAAAAAAGTAAGCTGCTGCTCAACTTTTCCCCCTGCTCTACTTATTAGGTTTTCTATATAAAGTAATTTGATTTTATCCATATATCACCGATGTGTTTATGAGTATGGTATTTGCTGAAAAATATAATCCATATTTTTTACCAAAATTTATCCGAGTCGATTCGTATTTGGAGTGAAAAAACAGGTTTTTTCACAAGCCCCCCCGTCCAACGCAACTAAAATACATGAAAAAACTTGTTTTTTCACTCCACTTTTATTAATAGTCATTTATTTTAAGCATTAACTAACTATAGCACTTCAGCCCTGTAATCTCGAAAATCTATCTCAGGAAAAAGGTTGTCCATAGTTTCTAAAGCCAATAAATAATGTTCATCTATACGATTTTTTCTAATGCATTCATGCAAATAATTAAACCTGGCCAAACAGTCTGTCAGCCTTTTTTTGGCATACTCAGAAGTCGTGCCTGTCTTCATAATAAATGGCCAATCAGATGCTTGAGCTAATAATAACGATCTTAGCGCTTGGTTCAATGCCCGCTCTTGAATGGGTAAAACTGTAACAATTCTAAAATCTGCGGTCAGCCGTTCCATTTGCTCTACTGCTTGATGAAGAAAGGGGTAAATCCAGTCGTTTTCTTCATTAACCCAGTAACTTGAATAACCGCCCTCTCCCCATGTGGATGCAGCTGGCATTGAAACCTGATGACTGGTTTGTTGTTTTAAATAATCACTACACGTTGCTGTTTCAATGATCGAATCTTCACTCACTAACCTTATTACCGTTTCTAACCATGCAGGTCCTTCAAACCACCAGTGTCCAAATAACTCGGCATCATAAGGTGCAGTAATAATGGGTAGCCGATCCATTGTGTCGCCCAACTGCTCTATTTGAAGCTGGCATTGTTTAACAAACTCTATCGCATCTTGTTCTATTTGGTGCTTTGCCTGCCTGGGTTCATAGCATTCTTTTTCAGAACTATCACCCGTTACCCGGTGATATTTAATCCCCGTATTGACTCTCTTCTTGCCATCAAGAATGTACGGTGCAAGATAGATCTGTTCCAACTCAAAACCAATATCACTGTAATACTCTCGATAATTCACATTTGCGGGGTAACCCTGTTCTGCATTCCATACTTGCTGAGACGACTCTGGATCACGTGCAAAAGCCAACACACTATTCCCACAGTCAACTGGGGCATAAACGTTATTATCAAGCTCAATATTTGCGTCAAGTAGCCCATGTGTATCAGTAAAAAAATACTTAATTTCTGCTTTAGATAAATGCTTTTCTAAACCGGGATAAAACCCACATTCAGGAAGCCAAAAACCAGCGGGTGAAAAGCCAAAATTTGATTTAAAGGTATTTATACCGATATTGATTTGCTGTTGAACGGCTGTTTCACTTATGTTTAATACGGGCAAAAAACCATGCGTAGCGGCTGTGGTAATCAGTTCAATACGCCCTGCTTCATGATGTTTTTTAAACGCCGTTAATAAATTACTCTGGTATTGTTGATACGTCTTTTTAGTGTTGATAAATAAACGACGATAAAGGCGTGCTAACTTTTGATACTGAGGCTGTTGACGCGTTCTAACAACCTCCTTCTCAGCCAATTCAATTTGCTTATTGAGATAATGTGCATAGCGCGCCTGCAATAAGTCATCACGCAACATTGAAATTAAAGTAGGTGATAATGATAAGGTTAATCTAAATTTAACCTTATCCCTTTCCAGACTATCAAGTACTTGAATGAGAGGTATATAACTCTCAGTCATTGCCTCAAACAACCAGTTTTCTTCAAAGAAAGACTTATATTCTGGGTGTCGAACATACGGCAAATGCGCATGTAATATAATATTGAGGAATCCTTTTTTCATTATGCGTGTCGCTTTTTACCTATAGCTGAATGGTTAGTATAAGGGTAATGCGGTTTTACTGGACTGGTATTAACAAACAAGGGCTGTTCATTTAATATTACTGACTCATCACATTTATACTGAGCAGAATGTGCAGGTATCTCATGGGACGATTTAGTATTCAAAAAAGGTACAAAATCAACTTTTTTAGTTGACCTGCCAACACTTGCAGAGTAGGAATTAACACCATCGAGTAATGGCAACTTTATCCTTTCTTGTGCCTGAACAGCATGAATAGGAATCTCTACAACTGGACCTTCTTTACTGCTGCTGTAATCGTTTTCACCTGACTGGGCATAAACCCTAAGAGATATTTCATTTTCCACTATACTTTGTGAAAGTGCAGTATCTTGATTATCAACCAAGTCCCAATAGACGTAAATATGTTGGGGATCGATCGGTAAAATGACTAATTTGTTAGTACTTGAGAAAATTTTAGGTGAATAATATAAGCTAATGCTTTCACTCACATCGAGTAATTGCTGAGCAGGAAGTGCTAACTCAGTATTTAAGCAAGGAATCTCAGCTGGGATATAAGGAGAAAATAGTAGGCTAATTTCTTTACTGATAGCTAGCAATTCTTTACTAGAAAGCTGATTTTTAAATTTGTTTTCAGAAGAATGCCGAAGGCTCATTTCAACCTGAGTGTTAAAGTAAAAACATGAGGAGCATATCAAAACAAATATGTCACCTTGATCTAAATGAGATTCATTATATATTAATGCCCTGTTACTTTTTAGAAATGTTGTGACATAAAAAGAGGGAGCTAATAAAAGCTCCCCCATTTATATTTATTTCCTCGGCTTGCCAAGAGGATCAGCCCCTATCATTCCAACTATCTGCTGTAAATAATCAGGACTTTCAACGTTTTCTAATTCGGCTTTTGCTGTAACTAAGCGTTCATTGATTCCTAAGCGCTCCAC
>ENA-ORXI01000313-ORXI01000313.1-sediment-metagenome-genome-assembly--contig:-NODE-313-length-39182-cov-4.608081_pt1 | contig 39182 bp, 27 predicted proteins | sample MGYA00237861_ERZ511468 | MGnify/ENA primary metagenome ERZ511468 (study PRJEB26299, sample SAMN06266213) | sediment metagenome | isolation source: Hudson Canyon methane seep mesocosm | place: USA:Hudson... | reverse complement strand
ATTCATAGACAATAAGCTTAACTTGGATGTGACGACCATTAATAATAAAGGCAGTGTTGAAGCGTTTCAAATTAAAGCAATACCTCCTCAAAAGGATAGGCACATACAATCTCCTTGGGTGTGGTTAATGCCTCAATTCGATCATGATCATAACAAGCAATTTATCGGTTTTTCTAATGATAGAAACTATGATCCACTTTATTTAAAAACGAATGATGAGTTTCAATTAAGTCGACTCAGTGATCTTGGCATGCTTTATATTCAATACCGTCAAAATAACGATGGCCAGCAAATGAGTATTTCAGAATTTAATAAAAAGATCAGACAAGAAATTTCTTCATTCAAACCAGAAGTATTAATTTTTGATCAACGTTTTAATGGTGGGGGCGACTACACAAAAACAGCTGATCTAATGTTTGAGATACCTGAACTAATACCAGAGGGCTCAAGGATTTATGCTATAACTGGCCATGAGACTTTCTCGGCAGGTATTAGCTCATTAGGGTTCCTTAAAGAAGCTCTGCACAATGAACTAATTATTGTGGGTCGTAGAATTGGAGATAGTCCTTTGAGTTGGGGGGAGACCAATGCTTTCATTCTGCCTAATTCAGGTATTGGAATGACAGCTGCAAGGGGATTACATGATCAACTATATGGTTGTGAAGATTGGATCCAATGCTATTGGACAGATTTTAAATATCCTACTGCTGTAGGATCCCTTGAACCTGACATACCGGTGCCTTTTACCTTTGCTGATTACAAGGCAGGAATTGATGCATCTCTTTCCTCTATAATATCTATTGAATCAAGCAACTAAAACCAGTGGAACTGGAGCAATTAGGGTTATGGTAGACAAAATAATAAAACAATCGTGACAAACTACTTTCTATCTGGCTGTAACCGTCTTTTTATAAGGGTTTCAGAAGTGTCTACTATTCAGTGGGAATAAAATGAAACGACAAAAAAAGTATTTAATTTTTCTAACATTAGGCGCAATAGGATATTCTTTTATAGCATTCGTTGCTAATAACCAAAGCTTATTAAATTAAAAGGAAACATGATTATGAGTGGCAATAAGCGCACTCGCCTTTCTCCTGAAGGCCGTCGAAATCAACTGCTGGATACTGCCAGAGATCTGCTTTTGAAGAAGGGCTTTTCTGGTTTCACTATGGACACCCTAGCTTTCGAAGCTGGTGTTAGCAATCCATTGATATACAAGTACTTTGATACTCGGCTGGAGCTTTTACAGGATCTTTGGGCGAGAGAGTATGAGAGTTATGCCCTTAGTGTCAGAGAGGAGTTATCTGTAGCAGAAAATTTTGAGGATGTGGTGAGAGTTTTCGTTAACCTCAATTTCAAACAGTTTACTCTGGGCGGAATTGCTCATATTTTAGGCGCGCAGCCGGAACTACAAGAAGTAAACAAAGAGAGACAGAAAGATGATTTACGCAAAACTGGGCAGTTTCTGGTGGCTACTGTGAAAGAGATGTACCACCTAACACCCTCCCAAGCTGGTCATGTCATCGCCCTAGCATCCGGTGCTTCTATCGAAGCTGCTAGGCACTATGCAAGATATGGTGGTAGCCGGAAAAAAATGGTGGAGGATACAGTCAGTTTTATTCTGAACGGTGTAGAGGCCTTTAAAACCTGACAGTGAATTCGCGCGGCGACCAGTCTCTGCTGGCCGCGCGCGATTAGGGAAGTACTACAGGCCCATATAAAATTCGAAGTTCTTACTGTAGAAGTTGTCCAATTCCTCTGGGGTAGCGTCTACGGCGTTGAGGCTACGTTCAAAGTCACCGAAGGGGTCGCTGCCACCCTCGGGGTGAGGATAGTCTGTGTTGAACATTAGAATGTCTTTGCCAACATTGCGTAAAATCCAACCGGCGTCTTCCATATGCAAGGGCGCGACGCGAACCTGTCTGTGAATATACTCTGATGGTTTTAGAGAAAGCTTGTCTAAGCTCGTGTCAAACTTCCCCAAATGAAAGCGGCCAATGTCTAAATTGGCGAGTGTGGTGGGAAGCCAATTGGCGCCCAATTCGATAATGCCGACTTTGAGACGCGGAAAGCGCTCCAGAACACCATGGTAGATCATGCAGGTTAGCCAGCGCTCTATGGCGTGGTGCAATACAGGTATGTCATGGGCTTTGGTGCTTTCTATATTGAATGGGTTCCCTTTCAGCTCACGCTCTTCACCAGTGTTCATATACTCCGGAGGCATATTTACCCCACTACCGATGTGCAGGGTGACAGCCACTCCGGCTTCTTCCATCATCGCCCAGAGAGGGTCGTAGTCCAGATGAGAAGGGGCGCGGCCTTCGACTGAATCTGCAATGACCCAGATTGAGCGAATACCAAGCTTCAGCGCTTTTTTAAGACAATCCTGTGCCCGCAATGGATCGTTAAGGGGTACATGGCCCACTGCCAGCATGCGAGGATCGTCAGCACAAAAGTCTGCCATGCCACGATTCAAGGCGTCCGCGCCGCCGTACATCAAGTCCATATCAGGGGTGCGCGAAAAACGCGCCATCGCGATGCTGGGAAAGATCAGCTGCGAGCTAACACCCATTATATCCAGCGATTCACTTCTTTCTGCCTTCTTGGTCGCACCGAAGGCTGCCCACATATTGAGCTTTTCCCGCGCGCCGAAGATGTTCGATTTCAACGTTTCTGTCAGCTCCGGATCATTGCCTGCCAGACGCTTATCGGCCTGATCTATAATTCGCTTAAATAATGGATTGTCTGTCGTTAATCGGCTGGGCTTAAGGTTGGCTTTAACGTATTCGCTGGAATAACTCTCCAGCCACCCAGGATATTCGATTATGTGACTGTCTGCGTCATGAATGATTCTACCTTCGCGGTGTGATTGCTGTGTACTCATTCTCGTGAATCCTCAAGTTTTAGATTTTCACTATTATATAAATACTAAACTAAAAGTAAAGGGTGAGTGTGTATGTTTTGCAGCCGTTGCCACTACTGATCTCTTTTGGGCTCCTTTAAATACTCAGTACTTTATTTGATCAACAGAGGAACTGAGTGAGGACTTTTTAGCATTTAGTACGCTCTTTTTACTGGGGATAGTCTGCTCCTGAGTTTTAGGCATTGCTAAAAAGCGATGGCATATTTGCACAACAATATGGCGAGGCACCTCAAGAACGAAGTGCCTAATACCTCTTGCAATTTTTTCTTCTCTATTATAACTTTAGTAAAATAGTGAAGATTAGTGCACGGCCATTTATAGAGGCTTCGCGCGCCCCGCGATCGTGTCAGTGAGGGGGAAACTCTCATTGAAGAGAAGAATAACTGACGCCATAGATGGCGCAATAAGGGGCTGTTAATGTTTGATGTTGTTACTAATAGTGACGTAAATAGCAATTCACCTTTCCGACGAAGCGCAGTGAAAAATACTGGCTTTAACCCATTTAGCAACCAGTAGCAGAGAGGCCACATGGAAACTATACGAACACCTTTGCCAATCAGGACTACGCTAGCTTATGGCATCGGGGAGGTGGGCGAGGTCGTTTTCTTGGGCATGTTTAACACCTTTATCGTCATTTACTACAACCAGGCAATAGGTCTTTCCAATTCGCTGATAGGCACTGCGATCATGCTTGCTACGATCGGCGACGCTATCTCCGACCCTATGGTTGGGATGATTTCTGATCGCTGGCGTTCGCGGTTAGGCAGACGCCACCCCTTTCTTTTTACCGCGCCTATTCCCCTTGCTGTCTCTCTTTACGCAATTTTCAGTCCACCGGATTTTCTAACGGGGGGCGTTGCAGGTGAACCCAATCAGATATGGCTGTTTGCCTGGTTAGCTGTTTGGACTATATGCGGGCGCGTGTTTGTCACGCTGTATACCATCCCGCATCATGCATTAGGCGCTGAGTTGGCCAAGGACCCCAATGAGCGCTCAAGGCTGTTCAGTTCAAACGCGATCATTGGATATGTATCAGGCGCGCTATTTTCTTTCTCAGTCTGGGGCTTTTTTCTGAGTGGCGAAAGCCTATTGGCAGACGGGTCCGTCGTACCTAAACACCTAGATGCATCGGCGTATCCACCTGTGGTTCTAACTGCCTGCGGGATTATCTTGGTGATGATAAACCTTAGTGCTCTTGGTACGCTGGATCGCGTGCCCTATTTAAGTTCGGTAGCTAAGAGTGATGCGCGAAGATCGCTCTTGAGTTTCTATCGAGAGATGGTCGGCGTTTTCGCCAATCCCAACTACACCTTTTTGATGATTGGATTTTTCTTGCTCATGATTTCAGTTGGGCTTAGCGATACCTTGTCGGTCTTTATCGCAACCTATTTTTGGGAATTTAAACCTGAGCAGATCAAATGGTTCGGCCTGGTGGGAGTCCCAGCCATTATCATCGGTGCGACTGCGTCTCCCAGGTTGATGAGAAAATTTGACCGTAAGCCGGTGCTGATCGGTGGGCTTCTTGGTTTATTGATAATTGGTCCGATACCCTTAGTTCTGCGCTTATTCGATTTGATGCCCGCCAATGGATCTGAATATTTGCTCCCAATAATAATGTTTAATGGAATGGTTTCGGTGATGTGTGCCGCCGCGGGAGCCGTTGCGATGATGTCGATCTTGGGTGACATAGCGGATGAAAACGAGTTGCTTTTCGGTCTGCGTCAGGAAGGATTGATCTATTCGGCGCGCGCTTTCTTCGCAAAAGCATCCAACTCAGCGGGTCACTTTTTTGGTGGCATAATTCTAGATGTGTATATTATTTTCCCCTTTGATGCGGTGCCCGGTGAAGTCGACGCTGATGTCATCTGGCGTTTGGGTTTGTTCGCTGGACCAATCATGTGCATCGCAGGCTTTTGCGCGCTGCCATTCTATGCGCGGTATCGGCTTACTCGAGCCAAACACCTTGAGATTCTGAAGGAGTTAGAAAAAACTTCCCAGCGTTGACAAAGTATCTATGAATCAAGCTTGCAACGGTATTAGTTCAGTATGGAAGACGCGCTTATAGAAATTAGTCTGATGCTGGATCCCGAAAGGTGTCTGACGGCGCCTAGGGAGGCCGGTGAAAGGGGGGTAATGATGTGCATGAATGCTTCTAAATTCCTACCAAAACGTCTTGGCTCGTTAATCGCAGCTTTATTTTGGTCAGTGCTGCGACCCCAGATCGAGACTGCAGAATCAGATTTAGCTAACCCTCAACTTTTGTAAATTGGATATAATAATGAAACATACCAAGCCCAAGTTAAATTTAGTTCTCGCTACTGCTATGTTTGCACTTACTAGCACGGCGTATGTTAAAGAAACGAATGACTTTGCTTCATTCCCAGATTTTAATAGTAATATTCTCAGAGCGGATTTCGATTCCGAGAAATTGATGGCGCTTGAAAAGCGTATGCACAAATTCGTGGCTGATGGAGAAACCATGGGGATCGCCACTCTGCTCGTACGCAATGGCAAAGTTGCCAGCTATGCTCAGGCTGGTGTGCGTGACATTGTGAAAGGCAAGCCTATTAGTCAAGATACTATTTATCGTATTTACTCTATGAGCAAACCAATTACCGGTGTGGCGATGATGATGCTCTATGAGCAAGGTGAGTTTTCACTTTCTGACCCGGTCTCAAAATTCATTCCTGAATTTGAAAGCCTTAAGGTTGTAAAGAGCTATGAGAAAGATGGAAGCTTCGAGTTAGAGCCGCTTGAGCGGCAAGCAACTATGCAGGAGCTAATGAGTCACACCGGGGGCTTTGCCTATGGCTTCTCTGGCATGGACCCTTCAAACGCCGAGTACAGGAAACAAGATGTTTTAGGCTCATCTGATCTGCAAAGTCTTGTCAATAAAGTCGCAAGTGCTCCGCTAATGCACCAACCCGGCACCAAATGGGAATATTCAATTTCTGTTGATCTTCAAGGCGCTGTTATTGAGCGAATTACTGGTATGACCCTGAGTGAATATCTCGATAAGAAGTTGTTTACTCCTCTCGGAATGACAGACACAGCGTTCTACGTTTCCGCCGACAAGGCAGACCGCCTTGCCGATTTGTTTGCCTATCACCCAATTACACAAACTCTGCAGAGAATGCCGTTCAGTGAGCCAGATTACAATTTGTTGGGCGATATTTCGTACAGCAAAGAGACTCGTGGAATGGAGTCCGGCGGTGGGGGGCTCGTTTCAACCATGGCCGACTATGCACGATTCTGTCAAATGCTGATAAACGGCGGAACACTGAACGGTATTCGTGTCATTACCGAAGAAAGTGTTAAATTGATGAGTACCAATATATTGAGCTCGGGGCAAAAGGTAGACATTGATGGCGATCTTAGTAGTGCACAAAAGGACCGCCTTGGATTTGGTCTAAATTTAGGTATCATCATGGGTGCAGAATCTAACAAATCGAAATATGGAGACGGTAGCTATTACTGGGGGGGCGCGGCGGGTACCTGGTTTTGGATTGATCCAGTTAATGACCTCTTTTTCATCGGGATGATCCAGCGCTTTCCTAAAGGCCCACAAAGCGAAAATCCCGATTTTCGAGGAGTCTCTCACGAGTTTGTATATGATGCGTTAGTGCACTAAGTTATAGATCATTCAAAGACATATTTCGTGTGGATGTGAGAAGCGATTCACATGAACCAACAAAGCGTCGATTGCAAAAATCACACGGTCTAGCAGGCTAAAAGCCATAATACCAACTATGACGCCTGCATTGAGAGGTGAGCAAAGTGAAAAAGCGTCACTCTGTCGCGCTCGTGATTCAGCGAGCCGGATAGTTAAGGGAATGGCAGTATAGGTCGCAGAGAGATAGCTGCGTATTTTTGATATTGGTTGTAAAACATAATACTTCGCAAGTGGCGCAAGTGGCGCAAGTGGAATGTTGAAAACTTGTAAGTCGATGGCTATTTCAGTAATAGCCTGCGGCCTGTCAGCAACATCATGGTCAGAGTAGCTTCTTTCTTTTGGGTTTTGTGGCGCAGTTTTTTTGGACTGGAGCGAGGTTTAAGTTGCTATATAGCCCAATGCTTTTCGCTCAATAAGCCCTTATAGGAAAAAAGCTTTTTTCCTTAGAATGATCTGGTGCCCGCCCATCAGCATCGGCAAGCTGACACAAACCACCGAGGCCACAAAAGGTATTCCATAACTAATGAATGGAAGTTCAACCAAATACCCGGACACAAAAACTGTCAGCAAGCCCATGTAAGACCAAACCAGTGCTAAAAAATGCCAGTAGCGCCAGTTGAGCTGGCTTTTCCATAGGGTGAGGCAAAGCAACGCGCCCAAGCTGAGGGCTAAAAGACTGTAGGCCAGAACGTGAAACGGCCCAAAATGAAAGAGCTTGACCAAGAGTAGAGCCATTACATTGATGAGCAACATTAGTGGGATATATAAAAGCGTAGCGACCTTTGAAATCTGCTTAGATCTTGTTTGAAAAAGAACATAGCCTCCCGCTAATATCGCCAAAATAGTAAGTACAGTATGGATGGTTCCAAACATAGAGAAGAATATGACCATTTGTCTCAAAGACCTTTTTGTTGCGCCGCTAGTGCTATGGCTAAACTCAGACTCGACCTTGATGAAAATGCGGCGGGCTTAAAACGCGGCGATTGACTGTAGGATGTAATGTTATTATAAGTATTATATAATAGATAAGCAATTATGGTTAAAAAGACCCCCATAGCTCCTTCAATTTACTGGTTTCAAGGTAATTCATATGCCCGCTTATCGTCCATTCTTTTCCACATTCGTATTTTGCACCCAAGTTCTATTGCTAGCATTCAGCGCTGCACTTGCCGCGAATGACGATGCCAGCACCCGCCAAGAACTGGATTTTAATTTCGATTGGAAATTCAGTCTGGGTGCACAGAGCGGTGCGCAAGCGCCAGAGTTTGACGACAGTAGTTGGCGCGAGCTTCGCTTACCCCATGATTGGAGCATCGAGGCGGAGTATTCACAAGAGAATACCGCGGGTGCAACAGGGTATCTGCCAGGTGGCCTGGGGTGGTATAGAAAGCATTTTGCTACACCAGAGCTGGCAAATGGCGAAGTAGCCAAAACCCAAATTTTGTTCGACGGAATCTACAATCACTCAGAGGTTTGGATTAACGGACATTCACTCGGCTATCGTCCCTTTGGCTATGTGGCTTTCTATTATGACCTCACACCTTTTCTCAATACAGATGGCAGTGATAATGTGATTGCTGTGCATGTTGATCGCAGCCGCTATGTGGACTCTCGCTGGTATACGGGCTCTGGCATCTACCGCAATGTAAAGCTTGTCATCACAGGCCAAGTGCATGTGCCAATTTGGGGAAGTACTATTTTAACTCCGGAAGTTACGTCAGAGCGTGCCAAGGTGCTTATAAGTACGGAACTACGAAATGATAGCGCGCAAGCCAGGGTGCTGAATGTTTCAACTACGCTACTCGATGGCTCGGGTCTTAACGTTGGTAGGGATATGAAGCGTCTGGAAATTGCCGCACGCAGTACCGAATTACTTCGCCAAGAGGTTATTGTGACTAATCCGCAGCTTTGGGATATTGATAATCCTAATCTATATTTCGCTCAGACAGAGGTTCGAAGTGAGGAACAGTTACTTGATTCTAAGAGTACCCGTTTGGGTATTCGTTCCTTAAGAAATGACGCCAAAACTGGTTTTTTTCTAAACGGCAGAAATGTAAAAATCAAAGGGGTTAACCTTCATCATGATGCTGGTCTAGTAGGAGCTGCGGTACCTCTAGGAGTTTGGAAGCGCCGTTTGGAAGCTTTGAAAGAAGCGGGGGTGAACGCAATACGGACTGGTCACAAACCCGCCTCCAAAGAATTTATTGAACTGTGTGATGAGATGGGTTTCTTGGTTCAGCAAGAAACTTTCGACGAGTGGGAAAGACCCAAAAACAAGCGTAGAAACGGTCGTCATCAGGGAGAGATTGATTATATCGAGCAAGGCTACAGTGAATTTTTCACTGAGTGGGCTGAAAAAGATCTCACTGCCATCATTAGGCGAGATATTAATAATCCATCTATTTTTCAATGGAGTATTGGTAATGAAATTGAATGGAGCTACCCAAGATACATTCCCGCTACCGGTTATTTTGGCAAAAACGGCAAGTCTAAGGGGGCAATCCATAAGGAACCCCCGATAACTCCGGAGCAGAGTAAAGCGGTGTTCAATAGCTTAAAAGTTGAAGAACCAACCCTCGCAGGGACTGCCCAGCGTTTGTCAAAGTGGCTGCGAGCACTTGATACCAGTCGGCCTGTCACCACTAATATGGTACTGCCATCGGTTAGCTTACATTCAGGTTATGCCGAGGCCGTGGATATCGCTGGCTTCAGCTATCGTCGATCGATTTACGATTATGCTCGCCGGCACTATCCCGAAAAGATGGTGATGGGTACTGAAAACTTTGTTCAGTGGGCTGAGTGGGAAGCCGTGCTGGATAGGCCTTTTGTGGCGGGTATTTTTGTGTGGACAGGCATAGATTATCTAGGCGAGGTGGAAGGCCGCTGGCCGTCCAAGGGCGCACCCAGTGGCATGTTGGATTTTGCGGGTTTCAAGAAGCCCAGCTACCATATGATGAAATCGATCTGGAGCGAGGAACCCCATATTTATATGACTACGGCCGATCTTGGTGGTTCGATCTACCGCGTAGAAGACAATCAAGTAGTCGAAGAAACGGAGGGCCAGTGGAAGCGGAGGAGCTGGGGATGGCACGACGTTAATACGCATTGGAACTATAGCCCCGGTCAAGACATTGTGGTTGAGGTGTATACCAACCAGGCAGAGGTGGAGTTGTTCCTCAACGGTAAGTCGCAGGGCGTACAGGGTTTGGCCAACAACGATGATCACATTTTAAAGTGGGCGGTGGCCTACGAGCCGGGTGAGCTGAAGGCGATATCGGTGGTGACCGGTGTGGATGTCGGTACAAGCCTTCATTCTAGTCTGGAGCCTGCGGCTATTGTTCTGAGTGTTGATCGAAAACGCTTGGATGCCGACAGCTACGATGTCGCACATATCACCGCACAGGTAGTTGATAAAAACGGTGTTGCGGTAACGACTCAGGAGCGAAAGTTGATCTTTGATATCGATCCAAAACTTCAGTCGTTGGGGGTAGATAACGGCGCGAAAGATAACGTTCAGCCCCACAAGACCAATGAAATTACCACCCGTAATGGTCGAGCTCTATTAATTGTGCAAACTAAAGCCAGTGTTGGTGATGCGACCATTAATGTCAGTGCCGATGGTCTTAAAGGTACTGAGCTTGGTTTGAATATAGAGGCAATTAGCGTTTTTAACAGTAAACCTTAGCGGATTGACCCATAGAGATGCTGGGGGAAATACTGTAGCGAAGCGTTTGGATGAAGGGCGCTATTGTAGGGTATCTATAATAAAGAGTAGCTTGTATACTCTGTTTTGCACGTTCTGATTTGGTGGCCGGTTAGAGTATGTAACTCATGAACATGGGTTACCTGGCCTTGATAACGACAGTCGTGATTTGTTGCAAGTGTCCTCGGTTGATATCCAAAGTGGATTGGTCTCTGTAGCGCAGAATGAGCTCGTCAGTCTTGGTGTTTTTGAATGTCTGCCGTATCAGCTGACCGATGATCAGGTGATATCTGAGTTAAAGCAAGAAGGTTGAAGGTATCAATGAGAAGTAAAGGGTAAAGGCTAGGCTAAAAAGTTATCACGTCTCCCGATTGTATTACCCCTTTGATCGATTGAACAATTTCGTGACGCTTCTCGATAGAAGATATCTGTTTACCTGACGCAGGTAGAAAAGTTTAAAAGTTCCCTGATAAAGACACGAAATAGAACAGGAACAGAGAACACTGACCCCATTACTCTTTTTAACAATCACAAATAGTTGAGAGCAAGATTATTATGTCCGATAAACCTAACAATACCAACCAAGGTTCTGATTCGCTGAACGAGATACCATCAGTTGATTGGCTTGATCTTGAACGCAACCGGGATAAGTTTTTTAAAGATCTTCGTTATGCGCTGGAAGAATGCGGATTTCTAATCCTAATCAATGCGCCCGGCTTTGAGGACGAGTTCCAGCAGCGAGCGTTCACCGAAGTTAGGAAGTTTTTTGATTCACCCATGGACTTTAAGCAAGCATCATCCATTGCAAATAGTCCTTATGTTCGAGGTTATTCTTCACCGAGGCCGCCAGATTCTGGCCGTGCTCAAGTGATTGAAAGCTTTCAGTACGGATTTGATGAGGCGCCACTCTGTGCTCACGACGATGAGTCTCAGCCTATCCACGAACGATTTTTTCGAGGGCCTAATACGTGGCCAGACTCAGAGAGGTTGCCCGGCTTCAAGCCAACGCTGAACGAACTCAACTCGGCCTATCATCGTTTGACATTGCAACTGGGCGAGCTGATCGTTGAGTCGCTCGGCGAGGATCCTGCCGAATTCCGACAATATTTTAATCTCGACGAACCCTACCTTTTTGCGAGCTTGAACCACAACTTCAGCATGGACGCCATCCTAGCGGATAAGCGAGATCTGATTCGTGATGAGTATGCTAAATTTTCGAGCGCGGTTACAGGCGCGCACATTGACGGACCTCCCTTTGTGGCCTTGTTAATCAATGACCGACCTGGGCTCCAGGTGGTCGCCGGTGAAGGGCAGTGGATGAACGCTCCTGTGACCTGTCGCACGGCAGAGGGAGACTACAATGTGCCGGTAGTGCCGGGCTCTGTGGTAGTCAATACTGGAGGATCCCTGATGCATCTTAGCGAAGGACGTTACTCGGCCACTGTCCACCGAGTGAATACCACCATGATTCCTGATGGGGATACACGTATATCGATGCCTTACTTCCTGCTGCCAACGATGCAGGGGGACCTGATACCGTTTGGTAAGTCTGGCGCTTCAACTAATGACGACGTGGGTTACAATGCGGGTCGTAATCGTGGGGCTAATGCGGCTGCTAATCTCATGAGAACCTATCCCAAATTAACAGGCCGTTGGTGGGAAAAAGAGTTTGCAGCATTGAGAGCTGCACAGCAGCAGGAAGAGGTGGCCGAAACAGAGGCTGCTTTTAAATTGGCAGCGGAACGCGGCGATCGGTTTCAAGAAAAGTTGAGTGGTTCTTAGTGACGTATTAAAGGTGATCTAACCCAACTGAAGTTCGACAAATCGTCGGTAGGCGCCGCTCGGGTTCTGCATTAGTTCTTCATGACGCCCAGATTCGACAATCCGGCCGTCATCGACCACACAGATCCGATCGGCCATGCGGATGGTGCTAAGGCGGTGGGCGATCACAATCAGGAGGCGCTTTTCGCGCTCCGCCTGTAAGGCTTGCACCAAGGCGTTTTCTGTTTCCGGGTCCAGTGCTGCGGTGGGTTCATCAAGCACCAGTACCGGCGACTGGCTAACCAATCCTCGGGCAATCGCCAGACGCTGTTTTTGCCCGACAGATAGGGTGTCGCCGTTACTCCCTAGAAACGTGTCGAAACCCTCTGGAAGATCGCGGATAAACGACAGCGCACCTGCGCTTGCTGCGGCAGAGGTAAGGTCTGCATCGCTGGCGCCTGAGTTACCTAGGCGGATGTTGTTCGCCACTGTATCGTTAAATATCGCCGGTTCTTGAAAAACGAAGCTTACGAGGCCGCGTAGATTCTCGACTGACAGCTGGCGAGTGTCGATGCCATCGAGTAACACACGCCCCGAGGTGGGCTGTATAAATGCGGGGATGAGATAAGACAGCGTCGTCTTGCCTGAACCGGTCGTGCCAACCAGAGCTATCATCTCGCCCACTCGGGCATCTAGGGAAACACTATCAAGTACAGGTGTTCCATCTGGATAGGTGTAGCTGACCTGTTCAATCTTCAGTCCTTCACGCACAGTTTCCAGTGTCTTATTACCATGGCGTTCATGGTCTGCTTGCTGATCAATGATCTGGAACACCCGACGCATGCCGACGAGATTGTCTTGCAGTTTGAACCACAGTGCGCCAAGAGCCAGAGTACTGAGTAGCAACTGCCCAAAGAAGACATACAGAGGACCTGCATCCCCCGGTGACATACGACCGTCAATGATGGCCTCAGAGATGTCGAAGAACACGTACAAAATTAGGCCGCAGGCGATCGCGGCTTGCAGGCCGACTAAGATCACGTTCATCCACACAAATGACCGGTATCGGCTGAACGACTCATTGCTATCGCGCTTGAACTCATCGCGCTGCCGGTCGTTCGCTCCGAGGCTCTGCACGGCGCGTATATTAACCAAACCCTCTTCGGCGGTCGCGGTTGTATTGGCACCGGCTTTGCGACTCGCCAGCGACCTGCGGCGGGTAGCACTGGTCATCAAAAGTGAGGATATCAGTAGCATGGGTACGGCGAGCCAAGCCAACAGTATCAGCGATGGTACGGATGCATAGCTGTATTGCATGGTCCAGATAACAACTGCGATGAGGAAGATATTGCTCAGCGGCACAACCAATATGTCGTAACAAACTTTGGAGATGGCTGGCGTGTCATACATCACGCGATACACGGCATCCCCCACACTTTCGTCACTGAATCGGTTCATAGGTAAGGCCAACAGGCGCTGGAATACCAAACTGCGTAACCGGTGATTAAAGCGGTGGGTAGTCTTCAGTTGGAAACGGTATTCAAACAGACCGAGCAGACCACTCACCCGGCTGCTAGCCTCGTTCGCCAGGTTTTCACTCTGAGTGGCGGTATCAAGTCCCTGCGCTAGGTTGCCATCAGCGGTATCACGAGAGCTACCGTTCCCAAATGAGCCAATCAGGACGATACCAAAGCAGCTTACGGCGATGACCACCCAGACAATTTCCAGCGGGGTCATGCCGTGCAGTAGGTCGACAAAGGGTTGAATATAGGGCGGAAAGGGGGTGGGTGAGTAACCGACCGGCAGCCCCATAATCACGTAATCTATGAGGATTTTTAGTGGCCAGGGCAGGAGTAGGATCATCGCAATGCCGATGAAGCTGAGGATCAGTTGAATCAAGATCTGTGGCCAGTACGGCCAGACAAAACGTAGCGAGCGGGCGACAAGGTTCAGCGTCTCGCGGGTGCTGATTGGTTCTGCGCTCATATTTTCTTTATCACTCAAGGCTTTTTCTCCATTGGTATCCCGGCTTCAGCTTCGACAAATGACCGATAGGTGTTGTTGTCTTGGAGTAACTGATCGTGCGGTCCAAAGGCTGCAACATGGCCGTCGTGCAGGTACAGCACGTTGTGTGCCTGGCGGATGGTCGACAACCGATGAGTGATCAAAAACACGCAGCGAGATGCACCCCATTGGCGCAGATTATCCATTACCCGAAATTCGGTCTCCGCATCGAGGGCAGCCGTGGGCTCGTCCAGTATTAGTATTGGCGAGTCCTTGACCAATGCTCGAGCGATAACAATGCGCTGACGCTGACCGGTCGACAGCTTGGTAGCGCGTTCACCGAGTGGGGTGTCATAGCCCTGTGACAACTGGTCGATGAATTCATCAGCACATGCGATTCGAGCGGCGGCGATCACGGCGTCCCGATCGGCTTCCGGTACTGCGTAGCGAATATTTTCTAGCACAGAAGCGGTAAATAAGATGTTCTCTTGCGTGGCAATTGAAACCTGACGGCGCAGTGATGCAACCGTGACGTTATTGACTGCCTTGCCACCCACTGCAATGGCGCCGGTTTGGGGATCGGCAAGCCGAAGCAACAGGGACATTAAGGTCGACTTACCTGTGCCCGTGGGACCAACAATTGCTGTGATCTGACCCGTAGACGACGTAAAGTTGACGTTGGATAGGACGGGGCGCATTCGGTCGTAGCCGAACGTTACATTTTGAAAGGTCACGCCGTCCCCGATATCGTCGAGGTCGCTGGCATTGGGGGCATCCATTATTTCCGGTTCGAGATCAAGGATCTCGAATACGCGGTTGAGTCCAACAGCCATGTCTTGGGCGCGTCCCCAGATCGTGATAAGCGATTCCAGCGAGCCCACGCTGTCGTTGATGCGGGTCGACGCCGCAGTGAACGAACCAAGGTTCCATACGGCAAAGCCGAAACCGAGGAGTAGATCCCGTGCGTAGGTGGACGCTTCCGCATTGGCGTAGAGCGCGGTGATGGATTGGGTCGTAATAACCGCTAGACCCGCGACTACGAATGCTAGGATACCCAATACTGTGAGCAAGACTCTGGCTTCAAACGCCGCGGCAAAGGCATCTTCGGACATCTGTTTGAATCTAGATTCACGCTGGCTTTCGTTTCCAGTGGCCTTAATGACGCGGATGCCGACCATGCTCTCCTGTATCCAGGATGTCAGTTGGCTGTTGCGTTCTCGGGCACGTCGGAAGGCAACCCTTAGCGGTGATGAGAAATAGCGTCCAAGGAACAGCACGGGGACTAATGTGATGCCTAGTATCAGTGATAGCCAGGGGTTGAATGCGGACACCACCGCAAGGCCGAATAGGTAGCGCCCCAGGAACATCAATGGATCCAGGAAAATCGATCGGATGATCGATGTCACCATGGCGCTGTCTTGGTAGATCCGGTAGATCGCGTCGCCCGTTTGCGTCTGGCTGTGGAATGCTAGGGATTGCATCTGCAGCTGATCGATGAGGCGCACACGCATCAACTGATTTATGCTCTGAAAAATCCAGACGCTATACTGGTAAAGGAGCATACCACCGATAAGTACTAATCCGACCATGGGAATCATGGACCATATTGCGAGTTGGGGTAGCTGCCGCCGAGCGCTCGCGGATAGTTCCTCCACCTCGACAAACACCGCCGGATCGAGACCATAAATACGGGCATGCAGAACCCCGAGTGGCTGACCACCGATGATGCCACTATTCACGAGCCCGGTGATGACGAAGCCAAGAAAGGTAGTCACAATAAAAACCAGCGCTGAGCACAGAACAAAGATGATTAGGTGACGGGTCAGCGGCTTGATGAAAGGCCAGGTGCGTAAAAAAATCTGCACAACGCGACCAAAGTCAAGATCGTCGGCGACGGTCGTGCCGCTTGCAACTTTGCTGTCAACGGAAGGCTGCGACCCCTTACTGGTATTGGCCATTCTTCCACCCCATCAGCCGCTTATGCGACAAAATTAAGTTGCTCGTTTCCGGTCTATCCCGATGGTTATCCATCAATCACAGTCCTATATTAATGCCCATGAGGTCTTCAAGGCGCCTCAATAAATTCTCTTATCAGGCGATTTACCTTATCCGGAGCCTCCAGTGGAGGCCAATGCCTCACACCCGGTAGGACTTCGATCCGTAGATCTTTTGCATAGTTGGGTAGTTGGTCTATAAAGGCGGGGACGAAGGTAGTGTCGTCCTCGCCCCAAATCAGCATGCTCTCTACCTCTGTGCTGGCCTTGGTTGAAGGCCAGAAATCATCATCTGTAATCTTGTCCAGCTCAGGGATATTAGCCTGATACCATTTGATGCCGCCGACTACAGCCCCGGGCCGAGTCAGTGCGGTTTTGTATAGTTCACCCTCTGACGCTGAGATCAGGCCGCGATTGACCATGCTGCCATAGGCAAAACTTGCCATTCGGTTGGCATATTTCTCGTCTACAGTTTGGTTCTGAGCAGCGTCCTTTAAACGAGCGATATAAGTGGATGCCTTGCGTTGATCTGGGTTGGAGCGGAGTAATTCAAGAAACAAATTGGTGGGTGGCGCATTTAACACCACTAGCTTATCTAGACCCTGAGGATACTGTTGGGCATATGACCAGGCTAGGGCGCCGCCCCAGTCATGACCCACAAGCACAAAGCCTTCATCGCCTACTAGTGCCTCGACCAATGCCTTGAGCTGTCGTGACAAGGCGCTAACATGATAGGGCGCTAGCTCATTGGGTTTAGCCGATAGATTGGCGCCCAGACCGTCCACTGCCACTACCCGATAGTCCGCGGCTAAGTCCAACAGCTGATTTTTCCACATGTACCAGTAGGAGGGAAAGCCGTGATAGAACAGAATCAGTTTACCGGTGCCAGCGCTGACATAGTGCAGTCGCTGATCATCAACATCAATGCTGTGGTCAGAAAACTGTAGCGCCGGATCGCTGTTATGTTGGTTGATAAATTGTACTGATGGGCTTTGTATTGGAACCATTTCGGCCGTCAGCGAGACTGACCAGAGTATAAGTAGCATGACGCCAATAACGCGAGAACCTGTCATAGGGGAAAGATGCTGTGTCCACCGTCTATAGCGATTGTTTGGCCTGTCATATAGTTACTATGACGGGACGCCAAAAAGACTGCAATCCCCTCCATATCCTCGCTGGTGCCTAGACGGCCACCAGCCACACGCCTTTTGGAGCCCTCTTTAAAGGCCTTGGGTGCGGCTGCCGTAAGATCTGATTCAATATAGCCGGGTAAAATTGCATTGGCGGTAATGCCATTAGCGCCCAATTCCACAGCCAGTGCGCGGATCAAGCCCACCACCGCAGCCTTGGTAGTTGAGTAGGATGCCTGGAAGCCCATGCCCATCAGTGCGGCGATTGATGAGGTTACCAGTAACTTACCTGGCGCTTTGCGCTCTATTAAGTGGGCGATAACTGGGCGAAAAGTGTGTACCACGCTGGTGACGTTCATATCCATGACTCGATTCCAGTTTTCACTGTCTGTTTCATGCAGCCTGCCCGGTTCGCCACCACCACCGGCGTTGGCAAAGCAGGAGTCTACTTTGCCAAAATGAGCCAGGGTATCAGCAAAGACTTGCTTGACCATAGCCTCATCGGTCACGTCACAGACAAAAGCATGCACATTGCCGCCCAGGCTCTTGAGCTCATCAACCGCGGTCTGATTTTTTTCTGTATTGCGACCCCAGAGAGCAACGGCAGCGCCTGACTTCACAAGTCCCCGGGCATAGGCCAGGCCGATTCCGCCATTTCCACCCGTGACCAGTGCTACATGACCTTCTAAATTAAACATTAAACAACTCCTTTGGATTCTGGTTATAGGCCCTTTAACTAAGGCCGATTCGGTACTTTCCATCGACAGATAGTTATTGAGCTGCTTTATAATGTGCCCAGCGACTAAAAACAGCTAGGACTAATAGTTATTAACTATTTGAATAATAACTGCGAATACAGTATATGCAAAGATTTTAGGCCATTTTTTGCCTAAATTTTGTATATATAACTAAATTATGTGGGTAATATTGAATTATATTGTAAATTAAGTATATTGGAATGGTAATTGTAGTTATTTAAACTGCTTTACTGACTAAATACGTAATAAAGGCTAAAGCACAGACGTTTTACTACCCGAGGTTAAGCAGGAGCAATGACAGTTGTGAGTCCGAAGGTAAAAATGCTGGCCTGTACCTTGACCAACTTGAACTTTTGATGCTCGATCCAGCGCTCGCCTATTGCCTCTCAAGGGTGGTTTGTAAGCGACTTAACGTAAACTCCGAAAAATGCATCAGGTTAGGTTAAGATCTGATAAACGAGTATAAAGATGATCACACCCAAACACAGTTACGCTGCTTCAAACATTCTTCCAAATACCAATTTGGGTAAATTTCTGATCGGGGTCTCAGTTGCGATCCTCTGTGCGACCTCTGTGGCCGAGGAGAACTCTGCAATTGAGGCTATTGATGCAGACTATGTCCTTGGTAAGCAGTTATATCAGGCTCGATGTGTCAGCTGTCATGCCGGTGCTATGCTCAAGGCGCCGAAAATGGAGGTACTAAAGCTTCATCCGCCCGGGCATATTATTCAATCGCTCACCAGTGGTGTGATGAGTACCACTGGACTGTCGCTATCGGCTAGCGAGATGCAGCAGGTGGCTTATTATATAACCGGAAAAATGGCGTCAGACAAAACAGCTGATTTGTCTGATGCCTTCTGTCTTGCAGATGTTCCGGCTAAAACCAGTTCTCCAGCCAGTGCCCAATGGGCAGGTTGGGGTGGCGAGCTTGATAGTCAGCGCTTTCAGGCAAATGAAACCAGATTAAACAAACAGACTGTCAAAGACCTTGAGCTGAAGTGGGCCTTTGCCTTCCCTGATGCCAGTAGGGTGAGATCCCAACCTACCGTGACAGAAAGTATGACTTACATAGGGAGTCAGGATGGGACTGTGTACGCCTTGGATACAGATACTGGCTGCATTCGTTGGACCTTTCAGGCTGAGAATGAGGTTCGCGGCGCCATCAAACTGCAGGGTGATCAGGCTGCTGGGGAAGCCAGACTATTGTTTGGTGACTACAGGGCCAATGCCTATGCGCTAAATGCAAGGACCGGAGCATTACTTTGGAAAACCAAGGTTCACAGCCACCCTCTAGCGAGCGTTACTGGCTCGGTGAATGCTGACAATAAAAGAGTCTATGTGCCCCTGTCATCGTCGGAAGTTGTGCCTGCGGCTCAGTCGACCTATGCCTGCTGTACCTTCCGCGGCGCCTTGGTTGCACTCAATCTCGAGGACGGCAGTATTGCCTGGCGTACCTACACTACAGATAAACCCGAGCGCCTGGGTAAAAATGCCGTTGGTGCAGATCGCTTTGGCCCCTCGGGAGCGCCTATCTGGTCTGGCCCTACGCTGGATACCAAGCGCAATCTTGTCTATGCGACCACCGGACAAAACTACTCGTCGCCAGCCACAGGAACTAGTGATGCGGTAATAGCCATGGACACCACAACAGGTGAAGTGAAGTGGGTGTCTCAGGTGACCGCCAACGATGCCTGGAATGGTGCCTGTGGCTTCACAATGATCAACTGCCCAGAGGAAGATGGACCAGATTATGATATTGGCGCCTCAGCAATTTTGGTGACCTTAAAATCTAACCGAGATCTCTTGTTGGTGGGGCAAAAATCTGGACTCACCTATGCTATGGATCCAGATCAGCAGGGCAAAATAGTCTGGCGTCAAAGAGTAGGTAGTGGTGGCACTATGGGTGGCGTACACTGGGGTATGAGTAGCGATGGTGAGCGCCTTTATGTGGGGGTGTCTGACCTTCCCACTAAGAATCGCTATAACCAAGGCGATCCCTACCCTGGAGTACATGCGCTGGATCCAGAGACAGGGGAATTTTTGTGGCGTAATGTCCTTCCATCTCTGTGTCCTGAAGACATCAAGTTTGACTGTTTTCAAGGTATTTCTGCCGCAGTGAGCAGTAGTCCTGGTCTGGTATTTGCCGGTGGCATGGATGGTCGGCTGCGCGCCTTTGATGCCAGCAGTGGCGATACTCTCTGGACTTACAATACCTATAGAGAATTTACAGCGGTCAATGGGCTGAAGGGTCAAGGCGGCTCAATTGAGGCTGACGGTCCAGTCATTGCTAATGGTCAGCTGTTTGTGACCTCTGGTTATGATAAGTGGGCTGAAATGCCAGGCAACATGCTGTTGGTATTTTCTCTCCCCAATTAAACCTTAACTGTTACGGAAATCCTTATGAACCTTGTCAGCAAATCTGTACTGTTAATCGCCGCTCTAAGTATTGGTCTATATCTAATTTTGCAGCCAATGAGCCCAGTAGATTTGGATGAAAAAGCAACTGTCGCCGATGCCAGCACCAGTGTCATTGGGTTAAACCATATTGGACTGTCGGTAAGAGATCTGGATGTTGCGCTGGCGTTCTATCAGGGAGCCACTCAGTTTGAGTTGTTGCGACGAGAGTCGGTGAGCGTTAATGAACAGGCCAGCAAGTTATTTGGTCAGGACAACATTGCCTATGAGATAGCTGTTCTTAGGGGGCCCAATATGCTGTTGGAATTAACCCAGTTCGAGGGTAACCAGGGCATCCCTGTAGGCAATATGCCACCCGAGGGACCAGGTATGACTCACACCTGTTTTCAATCTCCTAACTATGACTCTGGCTGGGACAAGTTTGTGGCAATGGGCATAGATCCTCTGTCCCGCGGTGATCAACCCATTGATCTTGGTGGCTATGGCATAACCTATGGCTATGCCTATGATCCCGACGGCAACATGATTGAGCTCGAACAGCTGGATGGTGAATTGTTAGAGCGCGCAGGTTACGGTGGCAGCGGGCAGAATTTGGATGGAAATCTATGGATGTCTCAGGTGGGTTTGGCGACCCATGATATTGAAGGGCTGATTGAGTTCTATCAAATGGTATTAGGGTTTAAGCCCTACAGATACGCCCATGTTACTGATAATCCCAGACTCGACGATATAGTAAATATAGATAATGTCGACTTAATTGGTGGCTGGTTTAAATTAAATCAGGCATCCAAGGTGATCGAGATTTGGCAATATGTCAGCCCGGAGACGCCAGAATTTACTGGTCAGCGCGCTGTGACTGCGCTGGGCTATTCGTTCTCTATCGAGGTTGCAGATATTCAGGCAGAGTACCGGCGTCTGACTAGTCTGGGATTAGATTTTGTAAGCGAGCCTGTTGAGCTGGATGATTTCTGGCAAGTCTACAGCCGAGATCTGGATGGTAATATCTTTTCCCTGCGTCAGGCGGTTGATCCTCAGTCACGCCTCTCGGTGCGCAAGCTGGATGCCTGGGGCGCTAGGTAGCTGACCACTGCCAAGTGAGATTGTCGAAAGTGGCAGTGCAAAAATAACAGGCAGATTTTTCATGTTCCCAACTCGCTTTCTCGTTGTTATTGCCGAGACAGCTTTTATGGTTGCAATAGCTCCAAAGACCTCAACCCTTGGCTTTTATTGAATTTCTGGTCAATAGCATTTTGATGCTGCCTGCGTGATTACTAAGACGGTATCGGAGATCGTATCAAGCTGCCACTAACCTGTTTAGATAGCTTTATTACGAGGGCGTTTGAGTAGTGTTTTTAGAGAGGTCTCGTATCTTTTCTGAATAGCCTGATAGCTGCCCAAAATCATGGCCACAGTAATATCTTCTATCGTCTGCAGGTTGATGTCGTTATGGATAAGATATTGCCCCGCAGCGGTTGGCATGCCATAGGAGATGTCTACTGTAGCTCTAGCCACTTCCATGTCTATATTGAAGTTGTCACAGAGTATTTCGGCGAGATAGTTTACCGCTGGATCTCGACCATATTTGTTGGGGTCGCCACTATTGGCCACAGAGGGCTCCAGGGATAGACGTTCAATGATAAGTCCGCGATCGCTGATGTAGGAGAGATATACCTTAGTGACCCGGCGGACCATTTGCTCCAGTGTCTCTGCGCTTTCAGCAGCTTCTAGCTGGACTCTACGTAGATGACGATATTCGCGCGTTAATAATGTTTGTAAAAGCAATTTAACGCTGGGGAAGTAGTTGTACACCAACGCCTTACTGATTGCTGCTTCAGTACCTAAGCGCTCCATAGTCACAGCGGACACACCTTCCTCTCCCACAAGCTTGGCCGCACAGTCCAGAATCATATTTTTTCTGGCTTTTGGCGATAGCCGGGTTCGGGTTTTCTTGGTCGTGTCGGATTTACTCATAGCTCTAACATTAAATAGCGAGAAACAACCTTATCAGCTGTTGCGGGGCTATGCCAGCCCATCTTATGGTTTATCTCTAGTCGTAAGCCAGCGCAATGCTGTCTTCACAGGGGTTACACCATAAAGAGTGGCCGCTGAACTCAAATTTCTGTAGGCGCAGGTCATGGATTTTGCTTCTGTGTCATTTTTACGTACATTATCGTTTAACTATTGACCCTATGCTTAGTAGAATTTTATAAATCTATCGTAAAACCATCAAATTCAGCAGATATAATCTCTTTACTCAGGTATGTGCTTAGCTCTTGGCAGACTATTGCTGCAAATATTTCTATTAAAGTGACCTAATTAAGCCATTAAATGCAGGGGTTTAAGGTTTTTCTACAATTTTTCGAATCGAACTTTAATTCTGTTGGAGCACTATTGACGATTACTTCAATAAGAATTACTATAAAGATTATCGGGTTCGGATACGACAACGATACCAATAGCTTATTGACAATAATGATCGATTCAAAAACTTTCGTTATATCTTAAATATAAACAACTAATAAAACTAAATTGGGGACATAAGAATATGAAATTGCTTAACATAGTGCGTTTTAGCGCGCTCTCCGCAGCAGTACTAGCAGCCAATACCGGCCTAGCCCAGGAGGAAACGTATCGCGGGCTGGAAGAAGTATTGGTAACCGCTCAAAAGCGAACAACGACTTTGCAAGATACTCCAGTAGCTGTATCTGTAGTTTCAGGAGAATTGCTGAAACAAAAAAGTCTTGACGACATTCAAGAAATGGAGCTTGCAGTGCCGTCTCTAAGTGTTACCCAAAATCAGAGCTCTTCACAGCAAACCTTTAGTATTCGCGGACTAGGTACCTCTGGCAATAACGCAGGTTTAGAACCTTCTGTAGGGGTGTTTATCGATGGTGTATACCGCAGTCGGGCAGCCTCAGCTATTGATGATTTTATCGCTGTTGAGCGGGTAGAGATACTGCGCGGACCACAGAGTTCGGTTTACGGTAAAAATACCCCCGCCGGCGTTATCTCCATTATTACCAAAAAACCCCAGCGAGAGTTTGGAGCTGATTTTGAGCAATCCTTTGGTAGTTACAACAGTAAAGTAACCCGAGGCACCATTACTGGCCCCATTAGTGACACTGTCTCTTACCGAGTCTCCGGCAACCGCAATACACGCGACGGATTTATTGATAATATTCAGGAAGGTAGAGATGCTGTAAATAATAGGAATCGCCACGCCCTGCGCGGGCAACTGCTGATAGAGCCCAGCGACGAGCTGACCATACGCCTTATTGCCGATACTTCATCCATTGAAGAAGATTGTTGCGGTGCGCCGTTTTACTACAATGATCCTGGCAATGCCGCCGCAACTACGGCCCTTGGCGCAACAATCTTGCCAGACGATATTTACGCGCGCAAGATTAAGTTTGACCGAGCCATGGAAACCGATCAGGAGCAGAGCGGATACTCAGCACAATTAGATTGGGAGCGTGAGTCCTATTCCTTTACCTCTCTGACAGCGTTCCGAGATTTTGAGGAAAGCAATGATATTGACGCCGATTTTATCGACATCGAACTGAGTGGCGTATTGCAAAACACCTTTGACCGACAGGTGTTCACTCAAGAATTTAGGCTACAGTCTACCGGTGAAAATAAAGTCGACTGGCTATTGGGCTACTACTATTACGATGCTGACCAAGACAGCGGCGGGACTAATCGCTTAGGTTCATTCGCCCGCCCGTTCTTTGATTCTCGGGTCTTCGGCTTGGTATCGCTTGTTGAACAGCTGAAGGGCGCCCCTACTGGCTCCTATATTAGTTCCGGTACTGGTAGAGTAAGCGAATTCAGTCTACTGACAACTAGCCACTCTGTGTTTGGTAAGCTTGACTGGCACATTAATGACAAGTTAACAGCCTCACTCGGGACGCGCTGGACCACAGAAGACAAATCAATTGACGCGCGAATGACTACTGATGCCCCCTATTCTGCTATTGATTTTAGTGATCCCGCTAGCGATCCCGCTGTGGCAATGCTAGCAGCGATAAATCCGCTCTTTCCTACATACGCTGGATTCGTACAGCTATTTAGGCCGGTGTCGGACTTTTCCGAAAAACGCAGCGAACAGGAGCCTACTGGCGAACTCATTATTTCTTATGAGTACAGTGATGATGTGAGTTTATATGCCAGCGGTAAAAGGGGCTATAAAGCAGGTGGATTTAATGTTGGGTCCGGGTCTAACGGCGCAGATTTTGATAAAGAACTTGCTGATGCATGGGAAGTGGGCGCTAAAATTCGTGCATTAGACAATAACTTACAGGTTAACGTCGCCGCCTTCTCGCAGCGCTTACGTGACTTTCAATCCAACGCGTTCAACGGCGTCACCTTTGTTCTGGGCAACGCCGGTGAGATTCAGATTGACGGCATCGAATTTGACACGCTTTATGCACCCACATCAAACCTGTTTCTCTCATTTGCAGGCTCGTATCTAGATCACGAATATACGAGTTATGTTGGAGGACCTCAAATCGTTCGACCCGCTGGCTCCACTCCACCACTCCCGCCCGTCCAAGACCTAAGCGGAAAGCCGTTATCCGGTGTACCTGATTGGACATTAAGCTCATCCATCAATTACGTGAAAAGCTTTGGCTCCGTTGAAGGTTTTGCCAATCTTGGAGCTAGATATCGCGGCTCACGCAATGTGACTAGCGAGCAAAACCCAATTGCTGACCAAGGTAGCTATGTCACTGCCAATGCCACAGTGGGGATACGTGATGCTGGCGGCTTCTGGACCGTTAACTTATGGGGAAAAAACATCACGGATGAAGAATATACCGATGGTCTCTTCAATTCTGTGATACAGGCAGGTAGTTTTAATGCCTACCCTGGTGATCCACGTAGCTACGGTGTGACGCTGAGATTACAGTTCTAAATATAAACTAACTTCCTTGTAGGGAGGTCAAGATTATTCTTGGCCTCCTTTTTTTTGTCCAGTGTCTGCTTTCGATTATGGTTCTGACATTAGATTTATTGACCTAACCCGAGATTTATACACCCAGAAACTGACACTTAATGATTATTATGCTGTTTTAGCGTGTCTTTTGCTTCACCGTCGAGCACGCAGATTTTCACACCGCACACATTCTAAATGCAAGGGATGCCTTTGACTGCAACCTGCCATAGCACGTCATTGGACATATCGGTTTTAAATACTGGTATCGACAGGACTTACTAAGCGCGTTTAAAAATAATAGGTCTTATTATCGAAAATCTGGTTGTAACTTTACTTTCATCACTAATTAGTTTGGAAATAATAAAGATGTTCTTAAATAAAAAGTTCCATCATTTAGGCACGGCTTTCGTGGCAACAGGGGCTGCTCTCTTAGCGGTGATACCGGTCGCTGGCATGATAGAGGATAAATTCATTGAAGAGGTGCTGATTACCGGTACACACATCGCTAAGGCCCCTGGCATGACGCCCTTTATTTACTAAGACGCCTTAACTCGTTTTCCTTTGGAGCGAATTGCCAAATTCAGTGCGAAGCATAGCTTTGAAAGATTAATTCTTAAGACCATTTAAAAAGCCCCTGAGCATACAGCTCCGGGGCTCTTTTGGTTAGGTGAGTTAAATGTCTTGAGGATTACAGATGCCATCTGCACACTATAAGCCCACTTCAGAACAGCCTTTGTCACCTAGGTTGTCGTACTCGGATTGTACAAAGCTCTCGTTGGCAAACAAAAGCTTATAAGCTTGGCAATATTCTTCCTGATCGTTGAAGCGAGTCTCGCTAAAAAACCGTTGCTTTAGATCTTGCATCTTCAACTTCATTGGAGACATTCGAATGCCGCGATCTATGGATGTATCAAAGATCATTACTCGATTTTGCTCATCATTATTGCTCCAAGTGCTCCATTCAACCTGTTTGCCATGATATCCCTTGGCGGGCTTACCGTAATGAGCAAATGACGCCCAGTAGGACATCATGCTCTGTGATAGAGTATTTCTCGCCGCTCGAGCGGACTCCGGATGAATAAGATTACTCATCAATGAAACAAAGTTTCCAAATACATAGGGTATCTCAAAGGCATGAGCTGCACCCATCAGCTCTTGCAGGCTGAGAAAACCAAAGTCACGTAGATCATCTGCATCGAAACGATAGGCAAAAACGTTATCTCCTTGCCCCTGACGCATCACTGTAGCCAGCTGGTCGACCGCTTTAATTTTCCACTGATCACTGGCATAGCTGCTAAATGCCTGATAGCGCCCACTGTTTTTGATTCCGATGGGTATACCCATAAACTTGTCTACTTGATCGGGACTGAAGCTTAAAAACAACTTCATCTCATCGCGGTTGGTACCAAGTATCACCGGTACTGCGTTGTAATTGGCAGGATCGGCAAAAAGTTGCTCTGAAGCAACGGCCTGAGGTAAAACGATACCGTCACCAATTAGGTCCAAATTTCCGAACACCTTGCCGCCGGTCTCACTTCGGAAGGCTTTAAATACCTCGGTCGTAGTTTTGCTGCGTAAATAATCGGCAAGATCATGGACAGTCATGCTGCTCTGTAATTTCTTTGCAGCTTCTCTGTTTGTAGCTCTGCTCTCAGCCACCAGTAATTGATTGATGAATTCCCGCGAGCTGTGTTCGTGGCCCTCATCCTCTATAAAGTTCTCAGCCCTGGTGATGGGCTCAATATCCAAGCCACCACTCTGAACAATAGCACCATGAAATAAGTCCGTAGCCAGGGGGGAGGCCATGAGTGCCATGACATTCCAGCCACCGGCAGATTCACCAAAAATAGTGACTCTGCTGGCATCGCCGCCAAATTGGGCAATATTTCGCTGTACCCATTTTAGCCCAGCAATTTGGTCCAATGTGCCAAAGTTACTGGACTGATCCTCGGGCAATTCGGCATTGATGCGAAGCGCAGGGTGAGATAGCCAGCCAAAAGCCGATAAGCGATAGTTAATACTTACCACTACCACATCAAATTGAGATGCCAGTTGAGAACCATCTAACATTGGATGATTACTTGTGCCTCCGTTATTAGCCCCTCCATGAATCCAAAACATCACCGGTCGATCTTTGGCGTTTTCGGGAGCAAAGACGTTGAGATACAGGCAGTCTTCGCTGCCATTGATAAGGTTCTTTTCCGGTGATGTGTTGTTGGCCTGATGGGCACAATCTGGCCCAGCCTCTAACATCTGCCTTGGATGTTGCCAAGGCGCCGGAGGTCGCGGAGCACGCCAGCGCAAATCGCCAACTGGTGGTTGAGCAAAGGGTATACCTCGCCATACTGACGCCCCAAGGCTATTTTGATAGCCGATAATGTCACCAGTATCTAAATTAATTAGGGTATTATCGGATGCTACTGGGGCTGGTTCACTCTCTGGTGCCAGATAGGCATAGGCCGCTCCTGCGACAACGACCAGAGCCAAAACAAGACCGCCAATAAACCTTATTAGGTACTTCATCAATTAAACCCCTTATATTTGTTGTTAAATAAGCATAATGCTAGTGGTAGTTATAATATTAATCGCCTTGTAACCATAAAATCCAGTGCATAAAAGATAATTAACTCTTATTGACGATTATAACAATAAAGTTAAGGCTAACTTTTAAAGCCATGTGAGTCAACTTTGGTATATTCTTAAAAATGCTGCTGTGAAATGAGATGAGACGTTAGGCGCTGATGTAGCGGTAAACCAAAAAAATAGCACCCTAACTTATAGCCTCCAGCGCGGTGAGAAGGTGTCGATTGATCAAGCTTTTAAAAAAATGTCCTCACAAAAAACCTTCAAAAAAAGTCTTTGCCCGGTACACAATATCGATCGTTTTTAGCGCAAAGGCACTTCTTTTATTTTCTTCGTACTCTGCAAAGCTTTGCAGGTATGCTGGATTGCCTGGCGCCACAACAAGCTGCCGCATACGATTGTGAGCCGGCGTATGAATATCGCCCATCACCACAGTATCATTTCGGATATGGTGAATCGCAATATGGTTGTAGCGCTCAAGGGTTTCTGGCCGGGTAATTGCATCTTCATAAGCCAGCTGTAATGCGGCTTTGACTGCGGTGTCACCATTGCGATATAGGTTAGAGATTGCCCACGAAAAATGCCATACGGCATGGTTCCAGTCAATGATAGTAAATGGCTCTGTAGTATAGAGCATCTCGATATTGTCGAAGTACAGCTGGGCTATTTTAGCGGCGATTTCAGGTGTAACCACTTGGTCTCTAATCGCCCATATTGGTAATTCTGATGTGGATAACTCGCGGGCAAATTCTGCCTCTGCAACCTTTAGCGTTGCAGCCAAATCAATGCCCTCAATCAACACTGACTCTTGATTGTTATAACTCACATAGGGCATAACCGATTCGCACACGGAGTTGGCTCTTCCTGGCGTCGCAAATCGCCGATCTCCAATCATGTAATCTTCGATCAAAATGGTATAGCACCAATTTTCTACCTTATCATTTGCCTCAGCACTCTGGGCTTGGTTGCTATCTGTATCCGGTATTAACTGCCAAGATCTGGCTGTTGCTGCGATGGTCGGCGGGCCAATTTGATAAGTCATTTTATCAATAAGGCTACCATTGCAGGTCAGACTTATGCCGCCCGCTGGAGGTAACTCAAATAGATCAGACTGATAGGTGAAGTCAGCTCTTGGGTTTTGATTGGCAATCACTGCATATTGCTGAGCTTCCATAACCAGGCTATCAGTAATGGTAAATGCCTGGTCCTGAGAGTTAGTGATTTCACAATCCTGAAGGTTGATCGAGGCTTCGGTGCTGTTATAGAGCTCTAACCACTGGGGCTCGCTGGCTGCCGATACAGGCATTAATTCGGTAATGAAGATACCTCCTGCCGCCACTTTTGTGATGGATGAGTCGCCGCATCCGGCGATTAAAAACGCCAGGCTGACAACACAGGATTTTGTTATGGGTTTAGTCATGATACTGCCGCTGCCTCTGATTATGTTCATAGTATTATTTTATCTCGGTAACCTTGGGGAATGTCGAAGTGCCATTGACTAATTCAGCTCTTGGTAGGTACATTCTTACCACGTAGTTTCAGCCTTCGGTAATGGCGATGTAATTGGAAAAGATTAGTGTTAGATCCACCAAAATGTCTGACCATACCCATTGCAACTGCATGCCCCAATGCATGCTTTGTGGTTGGAATTTTCAGTGCTCGAATATAATATCGTGCTTGAAATTCTGACACGCAGCGGTCAACAATTGATTTTAACAGCTCACCAATACGATAGGCTTAAAGTCTGGAGATATCAAGATCTATTATAGGATTGGTGTAACAAAGCTATATCGATAGGGAACGTAACTTTAGTAACTTGTTAAGGGGCGCAAAAAAGCAATAGTAATAGCGAAGTTCACTTCGGGTGCATCTAATGCCGCAGTAGAAAACTTTAGTGTTATTGGTGGTGATCGCATACAAACCATAGTCCGCGGTGCCGTCTCTAATAATCGATAATCTTGAGTTCGCGTTCGAGTGAACTGACTTCATCAATTTAAATTAAAATTGGCTAATATATTAATATATAGTTTCTATATTAAGGTTGACCTAATCGCCCGTTAAAGGTACCTTAGAGGTACAAAAAAGTGTCAGCGATGACGCTCAAATTATTAGCAGCATTACTCAATTTAATTGTCTAAAAATTTTTAAAATTTAAAAGTAGGTTTTCCCAATGTCATCTTCAGAACCAGAGTCCAATATTATTCCGACCGTGTCATTGTTAAATGACCAGGAGGCGATAGAGAGAGTCTTTACCCACATCGATAATGGCACAACTGACCTTGGTGATACTGTTTGGCAAGAGCCTGTTGAAAACTATCATTCCCAAGAGCGATTTGATGCTGAAATAGCGCTGTTGCGCAGTCTGCCAATACCCTTTTGCCCCTCCGCGGCGCTACCCGAACAAGGGAGCTATATTGCTCGCAAATCGGCGGGCACCCCACTGGTAGTAGCACGTGGGAAAGATGGCAAGGTTAGAGCTTTTATTAATGCTTGTCGGCATCGTGGTATGCAAATAGCTAGTGGTACTGGACGCGCTAATGGCTTTGTCTGCCCCTATCATGCTTGGTTTTACGGCCTTGATGGTTCACTCAAATTTATCCCGGGTGAAGAGGGATTTCCTGGTCTTGACATTGAGGATCACAGTCTGGTGGAGGTAAGCGCTATGGAAAAGGGCGGTCTTGTCTATGTGATGCAGGAGGGAACCATCAGTCCACAGATGCTAGAAAATAGCCGTGACTATTTTACTCCCGAGCAGGAGCTGTTTAAGCAATCAGAAAATACAGACCCAGCCAATTGGAAGTTGTTAACCGAAACTCTCCTAGAGGGCTACCATATTAAATCACTGCATAGAAAGTCGTTCTTCCCCTATGGCTTAGATAATGTCAATTTGGTCGAGACATACGGTGCTAATGCTCGAGTAACTTTTCCTTTCCGACGCATTGAGAAGTTACGAGATGTGCCTGTAGAAAATCGCAGAGCTGCAGGGATGCTGACCTCTGTCTACCATCTTTTTCCCAATGCTAGTGTCTCAGTACTATCCAAACATTCAAACTTGACGATTATGGAGCCGCTGAGCCCTAGTAGCACTCAGATGGTGATCTATTTGGTAACCCCTGAACAAACTTCTGAGAACCCAATTTCTCTTGAGGATGTTGAAAAAGATGCCCAGTTTGTCAATGAATCAGGCCAGGATGAAGACCGAGAAGCGGCCTGCTTAATTCAGCAGACGGTAACAGCTCAGGCCAACAGTCATTTGACCTTTGGCTACTTTGAAAAAGCGATTGTTAATTTCCACCAGCATCTGACAGAAAGGTTAGATTCATAGCCTATATTGAAAAGCATGTATAGGCGAACTGTTCTCAAAAACCAGAATCAGTAAGCAAGGAGTACTTTATGAGTTACGCACAACACCGCAAGATCATTGATGCCGACAGTCATGTTATAGAGCTAGATGACTTTCTAATAAAGGCGGCCAGAGAAGCTGATATAGAACTGCTGCAAAAAATGGATGATCAAACGGAGCTACCAATTGATAGGAAAAAATATGATGACGGCGTAAAGCTGTTCGAGCGGCGCAAGCATGACGCCACCGTTAAGCAAGAATGCGAGGATATTATTGTCAGCAACAACCTGGGTGGTTGGTCCCGAATTGGCGCATTTGACCCTCAAGAGCGCTCTCATGCACTGGATTTGTTTGGTTATGAGAAGCAATGGGTGCTACCTACTTTCTCATTTCATCAGGTGGCCCATGTGGGTGATATGAATGCACTCTATGCAGGCGCTCGTACCCTAAATAAGGCTATGGCCGACTTTTGTGCCCATGATGATCGCTTGCTTGCGATTGGGTATTTACCCTATACCCTAGGGCCAGAGAGGGCGCTGGAGCTAATGAAACAGGGCTTCGATGATGGTTGTTATACCTTTATGATTGATACCAATGAGCCCAACGATGACAAGATTAGTTTTGCTCATCCAGACTTTGACCGTGTCTGGGCAGGTTTTGTAGAGCAGAGGGTACCCTTTGGAATACATGTGGCCGCCAATGGTCATTATGAAGCTGTGCCAAAAAGCTTTAAGCGCAATGGCAAGAATACTATTGCGCTGGGTGGCGATGCTCCTGCAGGCGAGCTCGGTCTGATAACGATAAAAAATTCGGCTGAACTATTTCTGTCGGCGCTAATTTTTGACGGCGTCTTTGATCGTCACCCCAGTCTGCGAGGCATGTGTATGGAGCATGGTGCATTTTGGGTTCCATCCTGGCTAAAGTCGCTAGACTTTACCTACGGAGCTTATGTGCCGCGTCGAGAGTTTGTGGAAAAACCTTCAGATACAGCGAGACGATGTCTTAAGTTTTCGCCCTTTGCCGGCGAACCCGTTGGATGGATAATTGAAAACACCAGTCCGGATATGATTTGCTACGCATCGGACTATCCGCATCCAGAGGGTGGGTCAGATCCTATCAGCAAGTTCGAAGCTACAATGGAAGGCTGTGATGAAGCCACCATGAGTAAGTTTTATCATGGCAACATGCAGGCCTTGATGTCTTTGGCATAGTTTCGGTTTGAAAAATGCTAGGCTAATTTCGATACTTGAATGTGGCGGTACTTGCCATTTAAATAAAGGGCTGGTTACGATTCATGACTCCTAATAAGACGCAGGATACTGGTCTAAGAACAAAGATTGACGAAAAACTGTCTCGTTGGTCAGTCGCCGCATTTGGTATTGGGGCCGCAGGTGAGGCAGTTTACTTGGGGCTGTTCAATACCTTTATCACTATTTTTTATAATCAGGTAATTGGCCTATCGAATACCCTCATCGGTATTGCGATCTTCGTGGCCCTGCTGGTTGATGCGATCACCGACCCGTTGATAGGGATAATTTCTGATAAATGGAAATCTAAGCACGGACGACGACATCCATTTCTATTTGCTGCGCCCATACCCTTGGCGCTGGCAATCTATGCAATTTTCAATCCGCCTGAATCCATTTTGAATGAAGTAGATAATTTCACTAATTATGTCCTGTTCGCATGGTTAGCCTCCTGCACTATTTTTAGTCGCGTATTCTTAACACTCTATTCAATTCCGCATCTCGCCCTGGGGGGTGAAATGTCAAAGAACCATAATCAACGTTCCAGATTGTTTAGTGCCAATTCTGCATTTTCCTATGTAACTGGTGCCTTGTTTGGATTTTTGGCTTGGGGCGTATTCTTCGATGGGGACCATATAAGAGCTGTTGATGGCATGGTAGTTCCGGGGCACTTAAATGCAGCCTCCTATGCTCCTTTGATATTGTTAGCTTGTAGTTTGATTCTTGTGGCGATTTGGACTACCGCTGCCGGCACGTATAAGCATGTGCCATCACTATCCGAGCCACCAAAGCAACAACCGCTCTCTTTTAAAGGTTTCTTTAAAGAGATATTGCTCACATTAAAGTGCCGCAATTATGTCGTACTACTTGCCGGTTACTTTTTCTTTATGATTGCTAGCGGAATCTACGATACTTTAGGTGTTTTTATGAACACTTACTTTTGGGAGCTCGTGCCGGGACAAATTCGCTGGTTTGGACTAGTGTCGGCACCCTGTGCCTTATTTGGTGCTTTAATTTCACCTGTGTTAATGCGCAAGTTCGATCGCAAGCCTGTGGTAATCTTCTCTCTGATTTGTATGGCGATTACAGCTCAACTGGTTGTGGATTTGAGATTGCTCGATTTAATGCCTGACAATCATAGCGCTACATTGCTACCACTGCTGCTCTGCAACTCAGGCGTGTTCGCGTTTGTGATTGGCCTTGGTGCTGTCGCTATGATGTCTATGATTGGTGATGTGGTAGATGAAAACGAGTTGGAGACAGGTTTGCGCCAGGAAGGGTTATTTTATTCGGCAAGAGCCTTTTTTGCCAAAGCTTCGTTTTCCTTTGGTCACTTGGTGGGTGGCGTAGGGCTGGACAAATTTGTTCGTTTCCCATCGCTAGCAGTTCCGGGAGCTGTTGACGCCGAGGTGTTATTTCGAATGGGTATACTGGCTGGGCCCATTATGGGTATAGCGTCGTTTGTCGCCGTATTCTTTTATGGCAAATATCATTTGACCCATTCCATGCATATCAAAATCATCGCTGGCATCGAAGAGCATAAGCGAAATCAACAACAGCCTAAAGCCAAGGCGACATAAGCCAAAATAGCGGTTAGAATGTTATCCGTCAGTGCGCCTCTTCGTGGTGTACATAGGTAAGGTAGTACGTTGATGGCACAAAAACCTCGAACCCGTTTGTCTAAGGAAGGGAGACGATCACAGCTTCTGGATACGGCAGCGGCAATTATCGAAGATATGGGATTTGCAGGATTTACGATGGAGACTCTGGCTAAGGCAGCCGGTGTGAGCAACCCATTGGTCTATAAATATTTCGACTCCCGGCAAGAGATCTTTAAAGAGCTTTTGTTGCGGGAACTAGAAGATTTTCGTTTGAAGATTAGGGCTAAAGTAGCCATTACTCATAGTTTTGAGGAACTTGTAAGAGTCTTTGTTGAGGTTAACTTTGAGCAATCTGAATCTGGAAATGTAAGAGATGTGCTGCTCAGTCAGGCTGATCTAAGAGAGGCAGTTGCTAAGACGATACAGAGGAACCACAAAGAGATTGGCCGAACTTTAATCGAGAGCGTCATTGAAGAGAATCGTACGATGACGTTAGAGCAGGCAGAGCATCTCCTCTACATGGGCTCCGCGGCTTCTATTGCCGCTGCTGAAAAAGTGAATCGATCGGGACGCAGCAGACAGCGCTTGATTGACAATACCGTCAGTTTTATTCTAGGGGGGTTCGCGGCTCCCTATGCAGATACAGACAGCTGAAGTTTATCATCTAGTCGCCTAACCCGCGTGCTTACAGTCGAGTACGCCTGTGTGTACCCATCTCAAAAGCCTACCATTGAGTTCAATCCTCTAAGCGCTATTCAATAACAAAAAGCCACTTTTTTCTAAAATAAGTCCTTTGCAGACTATACCTGCCTGCCTCTATATTATAGTATATGTATAATATGGCTGAGGCTTAGCATTCGATGAACTTGGCACTGGAATAAAATTTTAAATCTATCTGAGGGTTAAAAATGACGCGCGAATACGCCAACCGGAAAATAGTTCTAAATAGGCGGCCGCAGGGTGACTTGCGGGATGGAGATCTCTCCATGATCAGCGAACCCGTCCGAGAATTAAGTCAGGGAGAGTTCTTACTTAAAACTATCTGGTTGTCGCTTGACCCTTATATGCGGCCACGTATGAGTGACATCAAAAATTATCTACAACCTATCGGTATTGGTAAAGTCATTGTTGGCGAGACTGTATCGGTGGTTATCGAATCTAAGTCCGAAAAATATAAGCAGGGAGACTTTGTAACCTGTTTTTCAGGCTGGCAGGAGTATTTTCTAGCTCATGAGTCCATGGATAATATCTACCATATTGATGATCAGGGTTTACCACTATCAGTTTTTCTTGGCTCGGCCGGCATGACAGGTAGAACTGCCTATAGCGGTCTCACTTTTATCGGTAAACCTAAGCGCGGAGAAACCTTGGTAGTTTCCGCAGCTGCCGGCTCAGTGGGCACTGTGGTTGGACAGCTTGCTAAGGCGCAAGGTTGTCGTACCGTTGGTATCGCTGGCGGCGCACAAAAGTGCCAATTCTTACTGGATGAAATGGGCTTTGATGCCGCGGTTGATTATAGAGCTGGTCATCTGGCCGGCCGGCTTAAAAGTGCATGCCCTGATGGCATAGATATTTATTTCGAGAATGTCGGTGGTGATGTGGCCAAAGCCGTTGCACCCTTGCTAAACAAAGGCGCACGGGTGCCAATTTGTGGATATGTGTCGGCCTATAATTCACTGGATTTGAACACTGCGGAGACACCAATGGATATTTTTGGCGCACTGTCGGAGCCACCTGAATTCCGCTATTTTCAGGTCCGAGAGTGGCACGATCAATATCATCAGATTACCGGCTTGCTAACAGAAAAAGTACTAAACGGTGAGATTAAATATACCGAGACTATAGCGCAGGGTTTAGATAGTGCTGAGGCGGCGTTTATCGGCCTGTTGGGCGGAGCCAATCTGGGCAAACAATTAGTGAAAGTCGCTGACTATTGAATCTTTATCGACTGCTAGAAAGATTATTAACAACCCTTTTCCAAACAGGAGCGACTGATGAAACTATATGATTTTCCGAATGCACCAAATCCCAAGCGAGTAAAAATATTTGCCAACGAGAAGGGCATTGAGCTCGAACTAGTTGCCTGTGATATGCGTAGGGGAGAACACAAATCATCCGAGTTTTTGAAGAAGAATCCCAGTGGCAAGATTCCTGTTCTCGAATTAGAAGATGGCCGATGTATTCCAGAGTCTGTGGCAATTTGTCGCTACTTAGAGGCCATCTTCCCAGAGCCAAATTTGCTTGGGGCCAGCCCTTTTGAGCTGGGCCATATTGAGTCTAGAAATCGACATATTGAGTTCGAGATGTGGCGTGAAATAGGTATCTCCTGGGTAAATGGACCAATCGTTGCTCAACTAGGGTTGGTCAAACAGATACCTGAAGCTAAGGCAGCCAGTGATGTGGCGGCACGCAATTACTTTGAGCGCTTGGATCGTGAGTTTGCGCAGAATGCTTATGTTGCAGGTGATAGGTTTACTATTGCCGATATTACCCTGTATACAGCGATTGAGTTCGCTAGCACCATGGTAGATCTAAAACCTGAGTCGAGTTTAGACAATCTAACTGCCTGGTACCAATCAGTTGGGGCACGACCGAGCGTCACCGCACTTACGCAACAGTAGGATGAATATGAGAGAGTTTATTGGCGTTGGTGGGGTGGTGCTAACTGCGGATGAGTATGGTAGCGACGCGCATCCCTGCGTAGTTTTGCTGCCTGGTATAACGCAGACCCGCAAGGTATGGGTTAGTGCTGCAAAGGCGCTTGCGCAGGCTGGTCGTTATGTTATTAGCTTAGATTTGCGAGGACATGGTGGCAGTGATAGCCCCAATGACTGCAATTACAGTCTAGATGCGTTTATGGGTGATTTGGTAGCAGTTTTGGCTCAGTTGGAGTCTCGCCCCGTAGTTGTGGGCTCAAATTTTGGCGGTTGGATCGGCTTAGCAGCATTGGGTAATACCTCCGCACCCATTGCCACTGGACTGGTTTTGACCAACCCTCCGCCTGAGTTCCAAAGCCTCAACAACAAAAGTATTGCCAAAACAGTCAGCGAGCGAGCATCCACTGAGGATTTTGATCAAGGTTTGTTTGCAGGTGGCTTCGATTTTATTGAATTGCAGAACAAACTTGAGCCGGCGGCCAAGAACTTGAAACTACCCACGCTTTTAGTACGCGGTATCGACAGTCAAATAAGTTCATACGACGCAACGCAACGTTTCGCTGAATTAATTCCCCAAGCCGAGGTCTCGGAAATTGAAGGGGCTGGCAACTATGTTGCTTTCGATAAAGGGGATGAATTCAGTGCTCTGGTATTAGAGTTTTTAGAAAAGCATGTGCCCCATCAACCACTACAATATGTGAGTGGCTCAGACGCTCGAACTCTGAGAGATGCAATGGGTTGTTTTGTCACTGGAATCACTGTGGTAACCACGCTTGATGATACGAAAAAACCTATTGGCTTGACAGTCAATTCCTTTAGTTCGGTCTCTCTCGACCCGCCGTTAGTATCAATTTGTCTAGGTAATCATGTAGGTAGCCTAGATGCTTTTAGAGCTGAAAAATCATTTGGTATTAATGTGTTACATACTGGGCAGCAGTCTATTTCAAACCTATTTGCCTCTAAGGGGGTTGATCGTTTTGCAGACATTGATTGGAGTACCTGGGAGCAAAATGTACCGATTATTGAAGGATCGCTAGCGAGTTTTGAATGCATAAAAAAAGACATGATTATTCAGGGTGACCACACCATATTTATTGGTGAAGTGGTGAGAGCGAAGTTTGAACAGCACCGTGACCCACTTTTATATTTTAGCGGCAAGTATCGACGATTACATTTTGGCTGATTGACTACTGCCATGAGCAACGCAGGCGGCAATCAGCAAAAATCTAGTCATTGACGTTTTAACAATTACAAAAAAGAAGAGGCTTATAAAATGACTATAGATTTTGACTTTGATCCCAATGCTGTACTGGTTGATTCCACCACAGATATTGAGGGAGTGAACCACATTGGTCTGTCTGTACAAAACCTTGATAGGGTATTGGAGTTTTATAGGGCAGCGACTGGTTTTGAGGTGATCCATAAGGAATCCTTTGAAAATGATGCATCGGCCGACATTCTCTTTGCTCGCGACAATGTAAAGGTACGGACAGCGATTTTGCGAGCACCGAATTGGGTTCTGGAGCTCAGTGAATTTGCCCATAATGACTCTGTTACTTTGACTGATATGCCCGTTATTGGGCCAGGCATGTCACATACCTGTTATCAATCGCCTAAAGATCAGCCATTATTTGATAAGTTTGCTGCCCAAGGTGCCAGATTCTTGAATCGGCATGACAAACCTGTGTATTCCCCTACCTATGGCGTGAGCTATGTTTATGCCTATGATCCAGAGGGCAATCTTCTAGAAATGGAGGAGCTAGATGGCGAACAATTGTTGAAACATGCGGGGTATCTGGACAATTGGGATAAGGATAACAAGCCAATTTGGATGTCTCAGGTATCGCTGTTCACCCCTGACAGGGATCGACTGATGCAGTTTTATCATAAGGTTTTTCAGACCAACCCCCACAGAATAGTCGAGGTGCCGGTAGGTGAGTTTGGTGACAACCTGTTTGATATTGATAATGCCAAGGTACAAATTGGCTGGTTCAGACTTAATCGTCAGTCCAAAGTCATGGAAATTTTACAGTTTATAGATCCACCCACGCCACAGAGCACGATAGAGCGAGAACCAACATCTCTAGGCTATTCATTTTCTCTGGAGGTAAGTGATATCGAAGCGGAATATCAACGACTCCAAGCGCTCGGAGTTGAGTTTTTTAGTCCGCCGGTCAAGTTAGGCCGCTTTATTCAGGCCTATGCTCGAGATATTGACGGCAATATTTTTTCCTTGCGTCAGCCTATCGATTTAGATGGCCCGTTTTCAGTCAAAGCCTATGATAAAAGAGGCGGCATATAAATGAAGATACTCTTACAAAGGTCTTACAAAGTATTCTAGAAATCCAGTAAATACGGGGGTTTTAGAGGGCGCAATCACTGAGTGGGAATGAAGGGTGAGTCTGAAACCCCTATAAAATAAGGATCCTACAGATACAAACTTAATACAAACTTTTG